>Ga0196970_1000357_pt1 | contig 57732 bp, 52 predicted proteins | sample S1v_513CmetaG_FD_148672 | JGI IMG/M metagenome (GOLD analysis project Ga0196970, IMG submission 148672) | Soil microbial communities from Anza Borrego desert, Southern California, United States - S1+v_5-13C | ecosystem: Environmental > Terrestrial > Soil > Desert | place: USA: California...
GCGCCACGGAATCGGCACCAGCAGGCGGCGGCGGCGGATCTCCTTCAGCATGAGCTGCATGAGCTGCTTGAAGGTGTAGGTGTTCGGCCCGCCCAGCTCGTAGACGCGGCCCTTGGTGCCATCGTCGTTCAGGATCGCCATGATGGCGTCAGCCACGTCGCTGACGCTCACCGGCTGGAAGCGGGTCTTGCCGCCGCCGATCAGCGGCAACGCCGGCGAGACCTGCGCCATCGCCGCGAACTTGTTGAAGAAACGGTCCTCAGGGCCGAACACGATGCTCGGACGCACGATGGTGGCCTCGGGGAAAGCCGCCAGCACCGCCTTCTCGCCGGCCGCCTTGGTGCGGGCGTAGGCCGACGCCGAGTTGGCGTCTGCACCCAGCGCCGAGACGTGCACCAACCGCCCGGCGCCGGCCGCCTTGGCCAGCCGGGCGATGCGCGCGGGCGCGTCGACGTGCACCGTCTCGAACGACCAGGGGGCTGTTTCGTACAGAGCGCCTATCAGGTTGATGACGATGTCGGCGTCCTTCACCGCGCGCGCTACCGAGGCGTCGTCACGCACGTCCACCGCCCACGGAACGATCTGACCGACCGCGCCGGCGGTCTTCAGGAAGTTGGCCTGTGACGGATGCCGCGAAGCGATTCGAACGATGGTGCCGGACTTGGCGAGGCGCCGAATCAGATGGCGGCCGATAAAGCCGGACCCGCCGAAGACCGTGGCAACCCGATAGCGATAGGACATCGACCTTCTCCCGTGCCGTTCCGAATGGACGTCCGTGGAAAACCTTAAGTTGGGGTGGGCTTTTGCGCCGACCGGCGATGCTTATATAGAAAGTGCCTGCGCAGAGCTAGGCCTCTGGCGCGTGCCGCGCCCGGCTTCCGAGGGGAAAACGCAGGGGGGAACCCGACGTGGCGATTTTCATGCATTGGGCAGAAAAATCGTGTTGACGAGGGTCCGCGGCGGCGATACATAAGCGGCCCACACCGAGCCCAGGTGGCGGAATTGGTAGACGCGCAGGTTTCAGGTACCTGTGGCAGAAATGTCGTGGAAGTTCGAGTCTTCTCCTGGGCACCAATTCTGACGGCTACGCCGCGTGCTTCTCGCACCGCGGCGTTTGTCGTTTTAGGGCCCCTGGCGGGGCCGCGATCTCTCGGAGGCTGGCGTGCCCATCGACCTTCATGACGGCGACCTTCCGGATGGCCTCGACCTGAAGGTCAGCGCCCGCGGCGGCGCCGTCGCCATCGACACCGAAACCATGGGCCTCAACCCGGCCCGCGACCGGCTGTGCCTGGTGCAGCTTTCGTGCGGTGACGGGGCGGTCCACCTCGTGCAGTTCCGTCGTGGCCGGTACGACGCGCCGAACCTGAGGCGGCTGCTGACCGATCCCGAGGTGACGAAGCTGTTCCACTTCGCCCGCTTCGACGTGGCGGTGATACAGGCCTACCTGGGCGTCGTCTGCCAGCCGGTGTACTGCACCAAGGTGGCCTCCAAGCTGGTGCGCACCTTCACCGACAAGCACGGTCTGAAGGACCTCTGCAAGGACCTGCTGGGCGTCGATCTGTCGAAGCAGCAGCAGTCCTCCGACTGGGGGGCCGAAGAGCTGACGCCCGAGCAGATGAAGTACGCAGCAAGCGACGTGCTGTACCTGCACGACCTCAAGGACAAGCTCGACGCCATGCTGGAGCGCGAGCAGCGCACGCACCTTGCCGAGGCGTGCTTCCGCTTCCTCCCCACCCGCGGCGCCTTGGATCTGGGCGGTTGGGAGGATCCGGACATTTTGGCGCACTGAAGGGGTAACAAACCCGCCATAGATTTGACCCACGGCCTATCCGTCGGCATACTACCGGCGCGAGCCGTTGGCCCGCGGGATACCGTATGCCCGGGTACCGAGACCGAGAAGCAAGGGCGGCTGCAGCTTTGAACAAACCGATCGATTGCCGGACCACCGAAGAGCCGATGGCCACGCTTGAAGCATCGGCGCTGGCGGATCGCGACTGCGCCATCGCCGTGCGCGTCCTGCGCATGGAGGCCGAGGCGCTGGTGTCGCTGGCCGACAGCCTGAACGGCGCCTTTTGCGAGGCGCTCGATATCCTGTCGGCGGTGACCGGTCGAGTCGTCGTCACCGGCATGGGCAAGAGCGGCCACGTGGCGCGCAAGATCGCCGCGACGCTCGCCTCCACCGGCGCGCCGGCGCTGTTCGTCCATCCGGGCGAGGCCAGCCACGGCGACCTCGGCATGATCGCCAAGGGGGACGCGGTCATCGCGCTCTCCAACTCCGGCGAGACAAGCGAGCTGAGCGACATCGTCGCCTACACCCGCCGCTTCGGCATCCCGCTGATCGGCGTGACGCGCCGTGCCCGCTCGCCGCTGGCCGAGCAGTCGGACGTGGCGCTGCTGCTTCCCGCCGAGCCCGAGGCGTGTCCGCTGGGCCTTGCGCCGACCACCTCGACCACCATGATGCTGGCGCTGGGCGACGCCATCGCCGTGGCGCTGCTGGAGCGGCGCGGCTTTTCGGCGTCGGATTTCCGCGAGCTGCATCCGGGCGGCCAGCTCGGCCGGGCGCTGCTGAAGGTGAGCGACGTCATGCACACGGGCGACACCATGCCGCTCTGTCGGCTTGACACGCCGTTCAGCGAGGTCATCCTGGAGATGACAGCCAAGCGCCTGGGCTGCGTCGGCGTGGTCGACGGCGACGGGATGCTGGCGGGTATCATCACCGATGGTGACCTGCGCCGTCACCTGGACGCGAGCCTGCTGTCGCAGCAGGCCAGCGTCATCATGTCCCATGGTCCGAAGACGATCCGCCCGAAGGCGCTGATCGCCGAGGCGCTGCGCATTATGAACGAGAAGTCGATCACCACGTTGTTCGTGGTCGACTCGGGCACCAATTCCGGCCGGCCGCTCGGCGTCGTGCACATCCACGACTGCCTGCGCGTCGGGGCCGCCTGAACACGGGAGGTCCGGGCATGCACGGGAATCTCGTCAAGGTCGGACACGTTCCGGAGACGAAGCTGCGCGGTCGCAAGGCCGCAGTGTCGGATGTGCACCGCCGCCGCATCACCCGCCCGGTCAGCCGCTCGTACAGCCGTGTGGTCACGATGATGAAGCTCGTGCTTTCCGCGCTGGCACTGGCGCTGCTGGCGCTGGTCGCGGCATGGCCGGCGCTGAACGAGCTTCCCAAGCCGCGTATCGCCGCCGACAAGGGCCAACTGGAGATGATCAAGCCGCGCTACTTCAGCGCGGACGACAAGAACCAGCCCTATTCCATCACCGCCTTGAGTGCCGAGCAGTCGACCGACCAGCCCGGCATCGTCCTCCTCGACAAGCCCGAGGCCGAAATGACGGAAACCGCCGGCACCTGGGTGACCATGCGGTCCGAGCGCGGTTGGTACGATCAGAACACCGGCATCCTGAAGATGCGAGGGTCGGTCCACGTGATGCGCGACGACGGCAGCGAGTTCACCACCGAGGAGGCCTTCTCGGACGTCCGCAAGGGCACCGCCTGGGGCGACGTCCATGTGGAAGGGCAGGGGCCGCAGGGCGTGGTGCTGGCCGACGGCTTCCGCATGTCCGAGCGCGGCCGCACCATGGTCTTCCTCAACTCGGCCAACGCCGCCGTCCAGTCCGCAGAGACGGCCGGGAGGAAGAATTGATGCCTTCATGCCGCGGCACCGCCGCCCTCGTCATGGCTGCGGGCATGCTCCTCGCCGCCGCTCCGGCGGTGGCGCAGCTTCTGCCCGGCGGCCGGCAGCCGACGGACATCAACGCCGATCAGGCCATCGAGTGGCACCAGGACGTCCACGCCTACGTGGCGCGTGGCAACGCCTCGGCCAAGAAAGGTGAGACCACGGTCTACGGCGACGTGCTGACCGCCTACTACCGCGAGGTGCCCGGCAAGGGGAACGAGGTGTTCCAGCTCGTCGGCGACGGGCGCGTGCGCGTCATCAGCCCGAACCAGCAGGTGTTCGGCGACCGCATCGTCTACGACATGGATAAGCAGGTGGCGGTGGTCACCGGCAAGGATCTCAAGCTGATCACGGCCAAGGACGTGGTCACCGCCCGCGACTCGCTGGAATACTACGAGGCCCAGAACCTGGCGGTGGCGCGCGGCGATGCCGTGGCGGTGCGCGAGGACCGGCGCCTGCGTGCCGACGTGCTGATCGGCCAGTTCGTCAAGGGGCCCGGCGGCACCACGCAGATGCAACGCATCGACGGCTCCGGCAACGTGGTGGTCACCACGCCAACCGACGTGGCGCGGTCCGAGAAGCTGGTCTATTCCGTGGCCGACAACACCGCGGTGCTGCTGGGCAACGTGCGCATCACGCGCGGCGACAACCAGCTCAACGGCGATGCCGCCGAGATGAACATGAACACCAAGATCAATCGGGTCATCGCCGGCCCGGCCACCGGCGGCCGCGTCAAGGGCCTGCTTATCCCTGGCGAGCAGCAGGCCGGGGCGACCCGGTGAACCAACGGATCCCGCATCCCATGGCCGTCGACGTGGACACCCGGACCGACATGCATGCTCCCACCCCGGAAGCCGGCAGCGGGACCAAGCCCGCCTTGCCGCAGGAAGGGCTGGTGGCGCTCAACCTGGGCAAATCCTTCAAGAAGCGGCCCGTGGTGCGCGACGTCTCGGTCAGCGTGCAGCGCGGCGAGGCGGTGGGCCTGCTCGGCCCCAACGGCGCCGGCAAGACCACCTGCTTCTACATGATCACCGGCCTGATCGCCGCCGACTTCGGCACCATCCTGCTGGACGGCCAGGACATCACGGCGCTGCCCATGTACCGGCGGGCGCGCCTGGGTATCGGCTACCTGCCGCAGGAGGCCTCGATCTTCCGCGGCATGTCGGTGGAGGACAATATCCGCGCCGTGCTGGAGGTGGTTGAGTCGGACCGCGACGCCCGCGAGGCGATGCTGGACGAGCTGCTGGCCGAGTTCTCGATCACCCATCTGCGCCGCGCGCCGGCGCTGGCGTTGTCGGGCGGCGAGCGGCGGCGCGTGGAGATCGCCCGCGCGCTGGCCTCGCAGCCGCACTTCATCCTGCTGGACGAACCGCTGGCCGGCATCGACCCGATCGCCGTCAGCGACATCCGCGAACTGGTCAGCCACTTGCGTGACCGCGGCATCGGGGTGTTGATCACCGATCATAATGTGCGAGAAACGTTGGATCTCGTCGATCGGGCATACATTTTGCACGACGGTATGGTACTAATGGAGGGCGAGCCGGCGGAGATCGTGGCGCACGAGGACGTGCGTCGGGTCTACCTCGGCGATCGGTTCAGCCTCTAGTCCGCCCAAAATCATTCATGGCGCTTACGCAACGTCTCGACCTCCGCCAGGCCCAAACACTGGTGATGACGCCGCAATTGCAGCAGGCGATCAAGCTGCTGCAATTGTCGAATGTCGAGCTGTCCGAGTTCGTCGATCGCGAGATCGAGCAGAACCCGCTGCTTGAGCGCGACGACGGCGAGCGTCCCGCCGGCGATGGCGAACAGGACCTAGTCGCGGCCGAACCCGACTCCACCCCCGAAACGCCGCCGATCTCCGACGGGCGCACCCGCGACACGGTGGAACTGACCAGCTCCGGGACCATGGGCGCCGCCTCCGACGCGCCGCTCGACACCGACTTCGAGAACGATTACGCCGACGACCGCTTCGCCGACGGCAGTGACGGAAGCACCGATGTCTACGGCCAGTGGAACGAGCGCGGCGGGCGCGGCTTCGATGACGACGACGCCAACTTCGAATCCCGGCTGACCGGCGACAAGAGCCTGCGCGACCATCTGGTCGAGCAACTCAACATCGACCTGCCGGAACCGGCTGACCGGCTGATCGGCTTGGCGCTGATCGACATGCTGGACGAGGCCGGCTGGCTGAGTGCCGACCTGGGGGCGCTGGCCGAACAGCTCGGCACCGACTTGGCGCATGTGGAGCGGGTGCTGGCCGTCGTCCAGCGCTTCGACCCGCCCGGCATCTTCGCCCGCTCGCTGAAGGAATGCCTGGCGATCCAACTGCGCGAGAAGAACCGGCTCGACCCCGCCATGGCGGCGATGCTCGACAATCTGGAGCTTCTGGCGGCGCGCAACCTGCCGGCGCTGATGAAGGTGTGCGGCGTGGATGCCGAGGACATCGCCGACATGCTCGGCGAGATCCGCAAGCTGAACCCCAAGCCGGCGCTGGCCTTCGATCACACGCCCGCCCAGCTCGTCACCCCCGACATCCTGATGCGCGCGAACCCCGGCGGCGGCTGGTTGATCGACCTGAACCCCGACACGCTGCCGCGGGTGCTGGTCAACCACCGCTACTTCTCGCGCGTCTCCGGCACGGCGAAGAGCAAGGCAGACAAGGAATACATCACCGAGCGCTTCCACTCGGCCAACTGGCTGGTGAAGTCGCTGCACCAGCGCGCCACCACCATCCTCAAGGTGGCGACTGAGATCGTGCGCCAGCAGGACGCCTTCTTCATCCACGGCGTGTCGCACCTGCGCCCGCTGATCCTGCGCGACATAGCCGAGGCCATCGGCATGCACGAGAGCACGGTCAGCCGGGTCACCACCAACAAGTTCATGGCCACGCCACGCGGCGTGTTCGAGCTGAAGTACTTCTTCACCTCGGCCATCCAGGGGGCCGACGGCCAGGCAAGCCACTCGGCCGAGGCGGTGCGCCACCGCATCAAGCAGATGATCGATGCGGAGCCCGCGGACGACGTGCTGTCCGACGACAAGATTGTCGAGATCCTCCAGAAGGAAGGGATCGACATTGCGCGCCGGACGGTGGCGAAGTATCGTGAGGCAATGCGGATCCCATCGTCGGTGCAGCGTCGCCGTGCCAAGATGTCACGCATGTAGCTCGAATATGCGAATTCGGGTTAAGTTGACAGCCCGGACCGCCACCACTATGGTCCCCGTCCGCACACGGCGGCGCGCCGCCAACCTTGTCCCTTGCGGGCTAATTTCGGAACCTTCCCAACATGCAACTGACCGTCAAAGGCAAGCAGCTTGACGTGGGCGATGCCCTGCGCACCCACGTCGCTGAGAACCTGAACTCCCTCGTCGGCAAGTACTTCACCAAGCCGATGGAGGCGAACGTCGTCTTCTCGCGCGACGCCCATCTGTTCAAGGCGGACATCCAGGTCCACGTCGGCCGTGGCATCGTGTTGCAGAGCATGTCCGAGGCCACCGAGCCGTACCCCGCCTTCGACACCGCGTGCGAGAAGCTGCACAAGCGCCTGCGCCGCTACAAGGACCGCCTGCGCGGCCACCACAACGGCGAGGCCGGCGCGGAGGAGCTGATCCCGGCCCGCTATCAGGTTCTGGAAGCCGAGCGCGACGACCACCCCGAGGAGGCCTCGCCAGCCAACGGCAAGGCCCATCCGGTCGTCGTAGCCGACATGCAGATGCACATCGACACTCTGACGGTGAGCGAGGCTGTGATGCGCATGGAGCTGGCCGAGGCGCCGGCGCTGATGTTCCGCAACCGCGGCAACGGCGGCCTGAACATGGTCTACCGCCGCGCCGACGGCAACGTTGGCTGGGTCGACCCGGCCCTGGAGAAGGCCGGCGCCTGAGCCCCGGGCTCCGGTGCGACTGAGGGTCCCAAGGTCATGCACGACCTCATCACGCCGCAGGCGATCCTCGCCAACCTGAAGGCTGGCTCGAAGAAGCAGGCTCTTCAGGACATGGCGCGCAAGGCCGCGGAGTTGACCGGTCAGCACGAGCGGGCGATCTTCGACGTCCTCTTGGAGCGTGAGCGGCTGGGCACCACAGGCGTGGGGCATGGCATCGCCATTCCCCACGGCAAGCTGCCCAGCCTGGAGCGCGTCCACGGCGTCTTCGCCCGCCTCGAACGGCCGATCGACTTCGACGCCATCGACGAGCAGCCGGTCGACCTGATCTTCCTGCTGCTCGCCCCCGAGCACGCCGGGGCGGACCACCTGAAGGCGCTTGCCCGGGTGTCCCGCCTGCTGCGCGACCAGAACATGTGTGAAAAGCTGCGCGGCTCCGACAGCGCGGACGCCATCTACGCTCTGCTCACCCAGCTGGAAGCCAGCCACGCGGCATGAGTGCGTCTCTGGAGGGTTGCGAGCCGCGACTGGGCTGCCCGCAGCCCCGCGGCTCCATCCTGACGCAGAAGGGTGGGGGGCGGTATGATCCAGATTAAACGGATTGAGATGCAGCAGATTGACGAGCCCTTCGGCACCTATGCACTGAGTAGTCAGCAGAACAGACTTCTGCGTCTGTCCCAAGTGATGCCGGTCAATTGGTTCGGCCGCCGCGGCGCGCTCGTCTTGCGGCGCGCAGTTTTGAGCAACCGCCCCTTATGCATTGACGCAACGGTGGAAGGCCTGAAGCTGCGCCTTTACATGCGCGACAACGTGTCGGAACGCAAATTTCTCTTCATGCCGCAATTCTTCGACACGCAGGAGCGGGCCCTGATGCGCCAAAGGCTCCGCCCCGGCGGCGTTTTCGTCGACGTTGGTGCGAATGCGGGCCTTTACGCTCTGACAGCCGCCCTCGCGGTTGGCGAAACCGGCCGTGTCCTCGCAATCGAGCCCAACCCGATTGTGCTCAACAGGCTGCGCTTCAACAGCGCGCTCAACGGCTTCGATGGCCGGTTGATTACGGAGGAGGTGGGCGTTTCCGACGAGGCGGGCAGTTTCGACCTCATGCTCGACCGCAGCAATCTTGGGGGGTCGAGTCTGGTGCTGGCGCGCTCCGGCGACGCGATCCGCATCCCTTGCTTGCCGCTGCTCGATATCGTGCAGCGCCATGGATTGGCGCGCATCGACGGGTTGAAAATCGACATCGAGGGCGCCGAAGACAAGGCCTTGATCCCCTTCTTCCGCGACGCGCCGTCAGCGCTGCATCCCGGCTTTCTTATTCTCGAAAACTCGTCGGGTAATTGGGCGCAGGACCTTCTGTCCGCGCTGCACGCCGCGGGCTACACCCACAGCGGGACCACGCGCATGAATCTGATCTGGCAAAAAGAAGAGTAAACCAAACGCGCTGGGGCGGACCACCTGAAGGTATTCGCCTGGGTGTTCCGCCTGCTGCGCGACCAGAACATGCGTGAAAAACTGCCACGCGGCATGAGGGCCTGCGGGGAGGCCCCGGCCTCTCCGCGCGTCCGCGCTGGCTAAGTCCGCATGGCGATACAATCTGTGTTGCGGTACACTCACCGCATGCGGACCGCCATGCTCAAGCCCTGGATCTCCCCGGACGAGTACCTGACGCTCGAGCGTACGGCCGACGTACGCCACGAGTACGTCGCCGGCGAGGTGTACGCCATGGTCGGCACCAGCCGGCGGCACAACGTGATCACCGGGAACCTGTCCAGCGCCCTTCGGCCTTCGATTCGCCGTCGCGGGTGCGAGACCTACACGGAGAACGTCAAGGTCCGGGTCGAGACTGCCAACGCCTTCTATTACCCGGACCTCGTCGTCACCTGTGATCCCAGGGACGACGACCCATACATCGTCCACGCGCCATCGTTGATCGTCGAGGTTTTGTCGGCGTCGACCGAAGCCATCGACCGGCGCGAGAAGCGCGCGCATTACCAGATGATCCCGAGCCTGCGGGAATTCGTGCTCGTCGCGCAGGATGAACGCTGTGTTGAGGTGTACCGCCGCGCCGGGGCCGAGTGGACGCACGCGACCATCACCGAAGGCGACGTTGTCCTCGAGAGCGTCGCAGTGACCATCGCGCTGGATGACATCTACGCCTGAGCCTCCGCCGTTGGGCCCGTTCGCGCTTCGTCATGGATCGGGCCAACGGCCCGGCACCGGTCGCCACATCACTTCGCGATCCCCAGCATGACGATCCCGCCGGTGACCAGCGCCGCCGCGAGCACGCGGCGCAGCCCGAATCCTTCCTTGTAGAAGACCGTGCCTATCAGCGCCGCGAACAGTACGCTGCTCTCCCGCAGCGCGGAGACCGCTGCCATGGGCAGGGCCGCCACCGCGAACAGATAGGCCGTGTAGCCTCCGACCGAAAGGAGACCGGCGACCACCCCCGTTCCACCCTGCGTACGCGCGTACGCTTCGACCGACGCCAGTGGCCGGTGTGCGGCAGCCACGGTCAGCACACCCACGCCCGTGAAGATCTCAAGCCACGCCTGGAAGCCGACCACCGTGCCCGCGGCCCGCACGCCCAGCGCGCCGAGAAAGCTGTACATAGCGACCGTGACTCCGGTGCCAAGGGCGAACGCCACGGCCTGCCGGCTTGCCCCGCCCTTGACCGCAAGCACACCGATGCCGCCCGAAATGGCCGCTACCGCCGCCATATGGGCAGGGGCCAGCCGCTCGCCCACCGCCAGCCACGCGAGCGCTGCCAACAGCAGCGGCGCCATCCCACGCGAGACCGGATGCACCACGCTCAGGTCGCCGACGCGGTATGCATTGAGGAGCAGCCAGAAATAGACGAAGTGCACCGCCGCCGCGCCCGCCAGCAGCCCCCAGCTTTCCGGCGCCGGCATGGGCACGAAGGGCAGCACCGCCACCCCTAGCAGCAGCCCGATCAGGCGGATCGCCGCCAGCGACAGCAGGCGGTCGCCCGACGCCTTAAGCAGCGCGTTCCACCCCGCGTGCCCGACGGCCGCCGCCAGGACCAGTGCGTATTCGGCTTGGATCACCACCGAGGGCGCAGCCCGTCACGCCTTCTCCGCCCAGCCCATGTAGTTCACGTCCAGGTCCCGCGGGTTCAGGCGGAAGACGTCGGTGATGGGGTTGTACGTCATCCCCATCAGTTCCTTCACCATCAGACCGTGTGCGCGTGCGCCGTTGGCGATCTCGGAGGGGCGCAGGAACTTGCGCCAGTCGTGGGTGCCGGGCGGCAGCCAGCGCAGGATGTACTCGGCCCCCACGATGGCCAGCGCGTACGACTTGGGCGTACGGTTCAGCGTCGCGAAGAACAGCACGCCGTCCGGCTTCAGCAACGCGGCGCAGGACTTCAGGAACAGGTCCACGTCGGCCACGTGCTCGAGGATCTCCATCGCCAGCACCACGTCGAAGCGGCGCCCCTCGGCGGCCAGCTCCTCGGCGGATGCTGTGCGATAGGTCACGTCCGTGCCGGTCTCGGCGGCGTGGGCGGCGGCCGTCTTGACATTGCGCTCGGAGGCGTCGACGCCCACCACCTCCGCTCCCATGCGGGCGACGGGCTCGGCCAACAGGCCGCCGCCGCAGCCGATGTCCAGGACGCTCACGCCCTCCAGCGCCCGCGCGGTCTCCGGGTCGCGGCCCAGGCGGCGGCAGATCGTGTCGCGGATATAGGCGAGGCGCACCGGATTGAACTTGTGCAGCGGGCGGAATTTGCCCGCCGGATCCCACCATTCCGTGGCCATGGCCGAGAAGCGGGCGACCTCGTCCGAGTCGACGGTGCCGGCGGCTGCGTTCATGGGGTTGTGTCCTTTGTGCTCTCGGGCCAAAACAAGTGCGGGGCAATCTTGCTTCGCCCCGCCCGAACGGAGTATGGATTACGCCGCCCCGCGCCGGCAACGGTGGAGCGGGAGGATCGGCATGCCGGGCGATGGATCCGGCGTCAAGATGGTGTGAGGTTATGGCGCGGATCGTCCTCAAGTTCGGCGGCACGTCGGTCGGCGACATCGACCGGATCAAGAACGTGGCTCGCAAGGTCGAGCAGGAGGTCAAGGCGGGCCACCAGGTGGCCGTCGTCGTGTCGGCGATGTCCGGCGTGACCAACCAGCTCGTCAAATACTGCAACGACATCGACAAGCTGCACGATGCGCGCGAGTACGACGCCGTCGTGGCGACCGGCGAGCAGGTGACCACCGGGCTCCTGGCCATCGCGTTGCAGTCCATCGGCATTCCGGCCCGCTCGTGGCACGGCTGGCAGCTTCCTATCCGCACCGACGACACGCACTCCAAGGCGCGCATCGTCTCGATCGACACCACCGAAATCGAGCAGCGCATGGCCGAGGGCGAGGTCGCCGTCGTCGCCGGCTTTCAGGGCGTCGCGGCGAACGGCCGCGTGACGACGCTGGGCCGCGGCGGCTCCGACACCTCGGCGGTGGCGCTGGCCGCCGCGCTGAAGGCAGACCGCTGCGACATCTACACCGACGTGGACGGCGTCTACACCACCGACCCGCGCATCGTGTCGAAGGCCAGGAAGCTCTCCAAGATCACCTACGAGGAGATGCTGGAACTGGCCTCGCAGGGTGCCAAGGTCCTGCAGACCCGCTCGGTCGAGATGGCGATGAACCACCGCGTGCGCGTGCAGGTTCTCTCGAGCTTCGAGGAGGCGCCCGGCAGCGCCCTTCCCGGAACCCTGGTTGTTGACGAGGACGAGATCGTGGAAAAGGAAGTTGTGAGCGGCATCGCCTACAGCCGCGACGAGGCGAAGATCACGCTGATCGGCGTGGCCGATCGGCCGGGCGTGGCGGCCAGCATCTTCGGTCCGCTGACCGACGCCGCCGTCAACGTGGACATGATCGTCCAGAACGTGTCGGAAGACGGCAAGTTGACCGACCTGACCTTCACCGTCGGCAAGGCCGACATCGCCCGCGCCGTCAAGGTGCTGGAGGATGCCCAGGGCACGCTGAACTACCAACGCCTGGTGTCGGACGCCAACGTGGTGAAGGTATCGGTGATCGGCGTCGGCATGCGCAGCCACGCCGGCGTGGCGCAACGCATGTTCAGCGCCCTGGCCGACAAGGGAATCAACATCCAGGTCATTTCCACGTCGGAAATCAAGATCTCGGTGCTGATCGCCGAGGAGTATGCCGAGCTGGCGCTGCGCGCGCTGCACACGGTCTACGGCCTCGACGCCGCCTGAAGGCAAGGGAGAGCCGTCCATGACCGCTACTCCGGCACGGGCGCGGCTTGACCAGCTGTGGAGGCGCGGCTGCGCCTTCCTCGGCTCGGAGACGGCCATCATGGGTGGCGCGATGACCTGGGTGTCGGAGCGCCATCTGGTGTCGGCCATTTCCAACGCCGGAGGCTTCGGCGTGCTGGCCTGCGGCTCCATGGGGCCGGACCGGCTGGCCGAGGAGATCGCGGCCACCCGGGATCTCACCGACAAGCCGTTCGGCGTCAATCTCATCAACATGCACCCCGATCTGGAACGGCTGGTCGACGCCTGCCGTGAGCAGGGGGTGGGCCACGTGGTGATCGCCGGCGGCCTGCCGTCCGGCCCGATCATCAAGCGGATCAAGGACGGCGGCGCCAGGGCCGTAGCCTTCGCGCCGGCGCTGGTCGCCGCCAAGCGGCTGATCCGGCACGGCATCGACGCGCTGATCATCGAAGGCTCGGAAGCCGGTGGTCACATCGGCCCGGTCGCCACCTCGGTGCTGGCGCAGGAGATCCTGCCGGAGGTGCGCGAGGTGCCCGTCTTCGTTGCTGGCGGCATCGGCCGCGGCGAGGCCATCGCCTCCTGCCTGGAGGCCGGTGCTGCCGGCGTGCAGCTCGGCACGCGCTTCGTCTGCGCCACCGAGTCCATCGCGCATCCCAATTTCAAGCAGGCCTTCATCCGCGCCCAGGCGCGCGACGCGCAACCGTCGATGCAGATCGACCCGCGCTTTCCGGTCATCCCCGTGCGCGCCATCGCCAACGAGGGCACCAAGCGCTTCATGGAGACGCAGCGCGAACTCATCGCCAAGGTCGACCGCGGCGAGATCACCCGTGAGGCGGCCCAGCTGGAGATCGAGCATTTCTGGGCCGGTGCCTTGCGCCGCGCCGTGGTGGACGGCGACGTGGAGAACGGCTCGCTGATGGCCGGCCAGAGCGTCGGCTTGGTGACCCGTGAGCAGCCGACGGCCGAAATCATCGCCGAGCTGGTGGCGCAGGCCGAGACCGCGCTGGGCTGGCGTACCGCGGATGCGATGCACCTCATACCCGCCGGGGTGGCATAGACCTGCCCTTACGGCGAATGCCCCAGCGAAACGCTCGGGAATGGACGGCCGCAGGCGCCCGCGACGCTTGCATTCCATGGCCCATCCATACGACTCTTGTCATTGCAGCCGTCGGGTGGAATTGAGCGGGCCATGGATACGACAGACCGAGAGACGATCGCTGCGTACGAAGGGGCCGATTCCAGGCGCCTGCTCGCACGCCTGCGCGACGTCATGGCCGCTGGCGGCTCGGGCCAGGACCGCCTCAACGAGATCGTCCGGCTGATCGCCGGCGAGATGGGGGCAGACGTCTGCTCCTGCTACGTCATGCGCGCCGGCGAGGTGCTGGAGCTCTTCGCCACCGAAGGTCTGAACAAGTCCGCGGTCCACAAGACGCGCCTGCGGGTCGGCGAGGGCATCGTCGGCGACATCGCGGCGCACGCCCGCGCCATGGCGCTGGAAGACGCGCCGTCGCACCCCAGCTTCGCCTACCGTCCGGAAACGGGCGAGGATCCCTTCCAGTCGCTGGCCGGCGTGCCGATCCTGCGCGGCGGCAAGGTGCGTGGCGTGCTGGTGCTCCAGCACAAGGAGCGCCGCCACTACGCCGAGGAGATCGTCGAGACGCTGCAGACCATCGCCATGGTGGTGGCCGAACTGGTCGCCGCCGGCGAACTGGTCAGCGCGCAGGAGATCTCCACCCAGGGCGACCCGGTGCTGCTGCCGGCGCGCCTCAGCGGCGTGGCGCTCAACCCCGGCTTGGCGATGGGCATAGCGGTCGTGCATCGACCGCAGGTCACCATCCGCCAGATGATCGCCGAGGACGAAGGGCGCGAGCAGGAGCGCCTGTCGGAAGCGCTGACCGCCATGCACAGCGCCATCGACGACCTGCTGGCCGCCGCGGCGCTGGCGGGCCTGGGCGAGCCGCGCGACATCCTGGAAACCTACCGCATGTTCGCCGAGGACCGCGGCTGGCTGTCGCGCATCCGCGAGGCGATCCGCATGGGCCTCACCGCCGAGGCCGCGGTGCAGCAAGTGCAGAACGACACCCGCGCCCGCATGAACCACTTGACGGACCCGTACATCCGCGAGCGGCTCCTCGATCTCGACGACCTGACCAACCGGCTGCTGCTGCATCTGGCCGGCAAGAAGTCGGAGGCCGACGGCGCCAACCTGCCGGACGACCTCGTACTGGTGGCGCGCTCGCTGGGGCCGGCGGAACTGCTGGACTATGACCAGCGCCGTCTGCGCGGCGTCATCGTCGAGGAGGGTTCGCCCTCCAGCCACGTGTGCATCGTGGCGCGCGCGCTGGACATCCCTGTTGTCCAGGTGTCGGACGCGCTGAATCGCATCGAGGCCGGCGACCCGCTGATCGTCGACGGCGACCACGCCACCATCTTCGTGCGCCCGGCCGAGGACATCCAGGACGCCTTCACCGAGAGCATGGATCTCCGCGCCCGGCGCGAGGAAATGTACGCGCAGACCCGGACGCTGCCCTCGGTGACGCGCGACGGCGTGCCGATCTCGATCCAGCTCAACTGCGGCCTGCTCATCGACCTGCCGCACCTGCACGCCAGCGGGGCGGAGGGCATCGGCCTGTACCGCACCGAGATCCCGTTCATGGTGCGATCCACCTACCCGGACGTGGACGTGCAGACCGCGCTGTACTCCCGCATCATGGACGAGGCGGGCGACAAGCCGGTGGTCTTCCGCACCCTGGACGTCGGCGGCGACAAGATGCTGCCCTACATGGCGTCGGGCGAGGAGGAGAACCCCTCGCTGGGCTGGCGCGCCATCCGCATCGGCCTCGACCATCCTTCGCTGCTGCGCCAGCAGCTGCGCGCGCTTCTGTGCGCGGCGGCCGGCCGGCCGCTGTCGGTGATGTTCCCCATGGTCGCCGAGGTGGCCGAGCTGGAGGCCGCCCACCACTTGCTGAACCTGGAGCTGGAGCGCCTGACCGGCCAGGGCCGCGAGCCGCCCAGCAGCCTGCGGGTCGGCGCCATGATCGAGGTGCCGTCGCTGCTGTTCCAGCTGCCGGCGCTGCTGCCGCGGGTGGACTTCGTCTCGGTCGGCTCCAACGACCTGACGCAGTACGTGTTCGCCGCCGACCGCGGCAACCCGCGGACCGCCAACCGTTACGACCCGCTGTCGCCACCGATGATGTGCCTGCTGCGCCGGCTGGTCGAGGCGTGCGGCGATGCCGGCGTGTCGCTGTCGCTGTGCGGCGAAATGGCCGGCCGGCCGCTCGACGCCATGGCGCTGATCGGTGTCGGCTTCCGCACCCTGTCCATGGCGCCGCCGTCGGTGGGGCCGGTGAAGACCATGCTGCGCTCGCTCGACGTGGCGGCGCTCCGCCAATACATGCAAGGCCTCTACCAGCGCCCCGACCACACCCTGCGCTCGAAACTGCGCGCCTTCGCCAAGGACCATGGTGTTTTGATCTGACGGTCTAGGCCTAAGGGTCCAATACGGATTGCCATATCCGGCACCGTTTTGTTACTAAGGGTTAGGCCGGAAGGCGTGTACAACGCTGCCCGACGCGACGATACGGCTGATCCCATGGGCAAACGCAAGAACACAGTTTCTCACGCCACCGCAACCGAGTGGGATGGCGCGCCCGATCCGGGCGGCGTCAGCACTACGTTGCGCGAGGCGCGCGAGCGCCTGGGCGTGGAACTGCGCGACGTCGCGTCGATACTGCGCATTCGCTACGTCTACCTCCAGGCGATCGAGAACGGCCGCTACGACGACCTGCCGGGCGCCGCGTACGCCGCCGGCTTCCTGCGCTCCTACGCGGAGTACCTGGGCCTCGACCCGGCGGAGGTGCTGCGCCGCTACAAGGACGAGGCGGCGGGGCGCATCCGCAAGCAGGAACTCTACTACCTCCCGATGCCCGCCGCCGGGGGCGGCGTGCCCGGCGGAACGGTGCTGCTCGGCACGCTGGTGCTGGCCGGCATCGTGTACGGAAGCTGGTACTACCTGTCGGCGACCGATCGCTCGGTGGCCGACATGGTGCCGGCGCTGCCGGACCGGCTGGTGTCGCTGCTCGACAACCTGCCCTGGAACTCCAATACCTTGCCGGCCGCGACCGTTGGCGAGCAGCCCGCTCCCGTCGTGACCGTGCCGCAGCCGACGGTGACCGCATCGGTTCCGCCGCCAGCACCCCCGCCGGCTCCGGTGACCGCATCGGCTCCGCCGCCCGCACCCCCGCCGGTTCCGGCGACAACATCGGCCCCGTCGTCCGCGACTCCGCCGGCTCCGGTGAGCATAGCCGCCGCCGTCCCGGCTGCTCCGGCAGCACAGGGCGGCGCATCCGTCACGCAAGCCGCGTCCGTTCCGCCGCCCACCCCGTCGGCGGTCACCGTCGCCGCTCCGACGCCGGCTGCGCCGGTCCCGCCGCGCGCACCTGTGGTGGAGGCAACCCCGGCTCCGGCTCCCGCTCCGCAGCCCCTGGCTGCCGTCGTGCCGCCCAGCCCGCACGGCGACGATGACGAGGCCGACATGGCGACGCAGGAGCCGACGCCGTTGACGCCGGCCCCGCTAGCCGCCGCGGTTCCCCAACCCCCGGCCGCGTCCGCCGAAGCCGGCAGCGGCAAGGTCTACGGCGCCCAGAACACGAATTCCCGCTTCCAGGTTCGCGCCAAGCAGGACAGCTGGATCCAGGTGCGCGACGCCCAGGACATCATCTTCACCCGCGTGCTGAAGCCGGGCGATACTTATCATGTGCCCGACCGGCCCGGTATCCGGCTGCGCACCGGCAACGCCGGCGGTCTGGTGATCGTCGCCGATGGCGTCGAGGGGCCGCCGATGGGCTCGGTCGGCCAAGTGCTGCGCGACGTGCCGCTTGACGGGGCTGCGAAGCCGGCGCGCTGATGCGGCCCTGGCATGCTGCCCCCCGGGTCTGCCCTTGACTCCCCGGCCGGCGTCCGCACTTCTGACCTGAGTGCGGGTGCGTTATAACGGCGTGCCTGCTTTCCACAGCCCGCGAAAGCTCTTTCCATGACCGTGCGTTCCTATCGCCAGATCCAGCGCCGCCCATCCCGGCAGATTCGCGTCGGCAAGGTTCTGGTCGGCGGCGATGCACCGATCTCCGTGCAGACGATGACCAACACGCCGACGGTGGACGTGAAGGCCACCGTCGAGCAGATCAAGGCGGCCGAGCGCGTCGGCGTCGACATCGTGCGCGTTTCCTGCCCCGACCAGGAATCGGCGCTGGCGCTGAAGGAGATCGTGCGGCAGGTGGACGTGCCGGTGGTCGCCGACATCCACTTCCACTACAAGCGCGCCATCGAGGCGGCGCAGAGCGGGGCGGCCTGCCTGCGCATCAACCCCGGCAATATCGGCTCGGCCGACCGCGTGCGCGAGGTGGTGAAGGCGGCCAAGGACTACGGCTGCTCCATGCGCATCGGCGTCAACGCCGGCTCGCTGGAGCACGATCTCCTGGAGAAGTACGGCGAGCCCTGCCCCGAGGCGATGGTGGAGAGCGCCCTCAACCACGCCAAGATCCTGGAAGACCACGACTTCCGCGAGTTCAAGATCTCGGTGAAGGCGTCGGACGTGTTCCTCGCCGTAGCCGCCTACCAAGGCTTGGCCGATGCCTGCGACTACCCCCTGCACATCGGCATCACCGAAGCCGGCGGCCAGCGTGCCGGCACGGTGAAGTCGTCCATCGGCCTCGGCATGCTGCTGTGGTCGGGCATAGGCGACACCATCCGCGTCTCGCTGTCGGCGGACCCGACGGAAGAGGTGCTGGTCGGCTACGAGATGCTGAAGTCGCTGGGCCTGCGCCGGCGCGGCGTCACGGTGATCTCCTGCCCGAGCTGCGCGCGGCAGAACTTCGATGTCATCAAGACGGTGGAGATCCTGGAGCAGCGCCTGGCGCATATCACCACGCCGCTGACGCTGTCGGTGATCGGCTGCGTGGTGAACGGCCCGGGCGAGGCGCGCGAGACCGACATCGGCCTGACCGGCGGTGGCAACAACACGCACCAGATCTACCTCTCCGGCGTCACCGACCACCGCCTGAAGGACCAGAACATCGTCGACCACCTCGTCGGCCTGGTCGAAAAGAAGGCCGCCGAGATCGAAGCCGCCAAAGCGGCGGAATAGGGTATTGTACCCCTCTCCCGCCCCGGGAGAGGGTGGCCGCGAAGCGGCCGGGTGAGGGTACGGCCAAGGATCCGCGCATTCCCACACCGGTACCCCCACCCTAACCCTCCCCCGGGGCGGGGGAGGGAATTTGGCTTCACCCGGACCACCGCGTTGACCACCTTCTACCTCGTCATCGGCGCCAGCCACCGGACCTGCTCGGGATCCTTGCGCGACCGGCTCGCGACCGAGGAGGTCGAGGTGCCGGACGTGCTCGCGCGGCTCAAGGCAGCGGGGTTCGAGCAGGCGCTGTGGCTGAGCACCTGCGACCGGGTCGAGGTGCATGCGGTCCACCCGCATCCGCTGGAGGCCGGACTGGACACCGCCGGGGTGATGGCGGAGCGCCTGGGCATCTCCACCGAGGACCTCGCCGACCAGCTCTACACCTACGTGGGCGACGTGGCGGTGCGGCACATCTTCGCCGTGGCCTGCTCGCTGGACAGCCAGATCGTCGGCGAGCCGGCGATCCTCGGCCAAGTCAAGGCGGCGCACCGGCACGCCATCGCCGCCGGCATGACCGGGCCGGAGCTGGAAGCGGTGCTTCAGGCCGCCTACGCCGCCGCCAAGCGCGTGCGCAACGAGACCCCCATCGCCGAGGGCGCAACCTCCATCGTCGCCGCGGCGGTGCAGGTGGCGCGCGACCTGCACGGCGATCTGGGGCGCTGCTGCGGCCTGCTGGTCGGGCTGGGCGACATGGGCGGGCTGGTGCTGGACGGCCTCAAGGAGGCCGGGTTGGGGCGCCTGACCGTGGCGGCCACCGTGGACCGCCGGGCCGAAGCGGCGGCAAGGCGGCAAGGCGGGCACTTCGTACCGTGGTCGGATTTGGACTCCGCGTTGACCGCTGCCGATATCGTGGTGACCGCGACCGGGTCGGGGCGCTATATCCTCTCGGCCGAGACGATGAAGGCGACGCTGAAGCGCCGGCGCTACCGGCCGGTGTTCCTGGTGGACGCGGCCATCCCCGCCGACGTCGATCCGGCGGTGTCGAAGCTGGACGGGGCGTTCACCTACGACCTCGCGGACCTGGAGCGGGTGGCGCTGGAGGGGCGGGCCGGACGTGACGCCGCCGTACAGGCCGCCTGGACCATCGTCGATGCGGCGGTGGCGAGCTTCGCCCGCGAGCGGGCCGAGCGCGCCGCGGTGCCTGCGGTGGCCGCGCTCCGCGCCCACTTCGAGCAAGAGCGGCGGCGGGTTCTGGCGGAGCACGCCGGGCTGGACGCCGGGGCGGCGACGCGGTTGCTGATCAACCGGCTACTGCACCGGCCGTCGGAGGTGCTGCGGGCGATGGCGGCGGATGCCGACGGCGGCGCACTGCCCGAGCACGCAGCGGTGGAGCGTCTGTTGTTCCAGCTGTTCCGGCTGGATGAGGATGCGGATTCGAAGAGCGAATCGAAGAGCGAATCGCTGGGGACCGAGGAAGAGCGAACGTGAGTCTGGACGAGAAATTCAACAGGGTGCTGGCCCGCCACGACGAGCTGCGCGATGCGCTGGCGGCGGGGGCGGCCGACTCCGGCGCGTTCGCCAAGCTGTCCAAGGAATACTCCGACCTGGAACCCATCGCCGCCGCCATCTCCGAGCTGAAGAAGGCGAAGGCGGAGGCGGCCGATTTGGCATCCATGATCGCCGACCCGGACGGGGACGCCGAGATGAAGGCGCTGGCGGAGGAGGAGTTCCACGACCTCGCCAAGCGCATCCCCGACCTGGAGCGGCGGGTGCAGATCGCGTTGCTGCCCAAGGACGAGGCGGACGAGAAGAACGCCATCCTCGAGGTGCGCGCCGGCACCGGCGGCGACGAGGCGGCACTGTTTGCCGCCGAGCTGTTCGACATGTACCGCCGCTACGCGGCGCTGCGCGGCTGGCGCTTCGAGACCATGGAGGTCAGCGAGTCGGCCATCGGCGGCTACAAGGAGGCCATCGCCAACATCACCGGGCGCGGTGTGTTCGCGCGCCTGAAGTTCGAGTCGGGCGTGCATCGCGTGCAGCGCGTGCCGCAGACCGAGACGCAGGGGCGCATCCACACCTCCGCCGCCACGGTCGCCGTGCTGCCCGAGGCCGAGGAGGTGGACGTCCACATCGACGAGAAGGACCTGCGCATCGACGTGTTCCGCTCATCCGGGCCGGGCGGCCAGTCGGTGAACACGACGGACAGCGCGGTGCGCATCACCCACCTGCCAACCGGTCTGGTGGTCAGCCAGCAGGACGAGAAGAGCCAGCACAAGAACAAGGCCAAGGCGCTGAAGGTGCTGCGCGCGCGGTTGTACGAACTGGAACGCTCCGCCAAGGACGCCGCCCGTGCGGCGGACCGCAAGAACCAGGTCGGCTCCGGCGACCGGTCCGAGCGCATCCGTACCTACAACTTCCCCCAGGGCCGCGTCACCGACCACCGCATCAACCTGACGCTCTACAAGATCGACAAGGTGATGGCCGGCGAAGCCCTGGACGAACTGGTCGAAGCCCTCATCGCCGAGGACGAGGCGGCCCGCCTGGCGGAACTGGGCTAATTCCCTCCCCTGCGAAGCGGGGGAGGGTTAGGGTGGGGGCAAGTGATCCGCGTTGGACAGCGCGGCGAGAATCATCTGCGCCACACCTTCCGGATTGGAAAGCACCTCATTGTTCCAGAACCGCAGCACCCGCCAGCCGAGGCTCCGCAGATGCCTGTCCCGCACGTCATCGTAGGCCGAGTCCGCGTGCTGTCCGCCATCGGCTTCGACGACCAGCTTGGCCTCAAGGCACGCGAAGTCTGCAATGTAGGGAGGAATTGGATGCTGCCGCCGGAAGCGCCAGCCGCCGAGTTGGGAGCCGCGCAACATGCGCCACAGCTTCCGCTCCGCATCTGTCGGCTGGGTGCGAAGCTCGCGCGCCCGGTATTTGAGCTTGGAATCCCGCATCAGAGCATGATCCGCGACACTTGCCCCCACCCTAACCCTCCCCCGCTTCGCAGGGGAGGGGACAAAATGCCCTCCCCTGCGAAGCGGGGGAGGGAGGGGACCCGCGCCGAGGGCCGCGGGGAGGGTGGGGGCAAGTCATGATCACCCTCCGCACCCTCCGCCGCGCTGCCGAGGCGCGGCTGCGCGAGGCCGGCGTGGACACGCCGGAGCTGGACGCGCGGCTGCTGGTGCAGCACGCTCTGGGCCTCACGCGGGAGCAACTGCTCTTTGAACCCGACGCGCCGCTCACACCGGAGCAGGCCGCCAAGGCCCACGCCCTCATCGAACGCCGCGCGGCGCGCGAGCCGGTGTCGCGCATCATCGGCGAGCGGGCGTTCTGGAGCCTGGAGCTGTCGCTCAACGCCGACACGCTCGACCCGCGGCCGGACACCGAGACCATCGTGGAGGCGGCCCTCGAGGCCATCCCCGACCGCGCCGCACCGCTGCGCGTCCTCGACCTGGGCACGGGCACGGGCTGCATCCTGCTGGCGCTGCTGGCCGAGTTGCCGAACGCCACCGGCCTGGGCATCGACGTGAGCGAAGGAGCGGTCGAAGCCGCCGCCGGCAACGCCCGGCGCAACGGCTTGGGCGACCGCGCCCGGTTCCGGGTCGGCAATTGGGGCAAGGGGCTGACGGAGCGGTTCGACCTCGTCGTCTCCAACCCGCCCTATATCCCCAGCAGCGACATTCCGTCGCTGGACCCCGAGGTGCGCGAGCACGACCCGCTGCGTGCGCTAGACGGGGGTGCGGACGGGCTCGACGCCTACCGGGCCATCGCGGCGCAGTTGCCGGACCTGCTGAAGCCGCAGGCGATTGCGGCGCTGGAGGTGGGGGAGGGACAGGCGGCCGACGTGGCGGCCCTGCTGGAAGCGCGAGGAATACGCGTCACCGGTGTGTTCCGCGACCTCGCGGGTATCGAGCGGTGTGTCCGGGGGCGTAACGACCGGTGATTCCGGGTGGCTCCACAAAAAAGCAGTTGGATTGCCGGACTTTACCGATTAGGGTGCGGAACAGCGACGATCCCTGGGTTGGCGGGTGAAGGCTTGGCCAACGTGACCGATCAGGGTTCCGGGCGTCGCGGATGAATCCCCGAAACCGATCCGCAGCCTTGGTCTGCGGCGGACCCGGTGGCCGGAACGGCTGCCGGGACGTTGAGGGGGATGCACTTCTCGAACATGGGGCTGTAAGACCCGAATGAGACAAGGACCGAACAACCGACGTTCGCGCGGCCGGGGCGGCAACACTGGCGGCGGTGGTGGTGGTGGTGGTGGCAACGCCGGCCGGCGCCAGAACGTTCCGCTGCGTCACCAGACGTTCGACAGCAACGGCCCGGATGTGCGCATCCGCGGCAACGCTTGGCAGGTCAATGAGAAGTACCTGGCGTTGGCCCGCGACGCCGCAGCGTCGGGGGACCGTATCCAGGCAGAGAACTACCTCCAGCATGCGGAGCATTATTTCCGCATCATCAACCAGATTCAGGAAGCCGAGAACCGTCAGCGCGACAACCGCGGCAACGGTCAGGGCCAGCAGCCGCAGCCGCAGTTCCTCCAGGATGAGGACGAGCAGCCCGAGGTCGAAGTCGAGGCCGAAAGCGGCGAAGAGCGCGCGGCGGCGAACGCCTGATCGGCGTGCGGGTTGGGCCTACGGGATGACGTCCACCGCGTCGCCCACGGCAACCCGACCGCCCGTCACCACGCGCGCGTAGACGCCGCACTGCGTGTGGCTGAAGCCGCGTTGCAAGGCCTGCAGCAGGTTCAACTCGCGCGAGCCGCCGTCGGGCGTGCCGCTGGGGGCCACGTCGATGGCGGCGCAGCGGCCGATGGGCTTCACCACCTCCAGCGTCGCCCCGCCGATGGTGAGCGTGTGGCCGATCCATTCGCGTTCGGCCCACGGGGGCAAGCCGTCCAGCCAAAGGTTGGCGCGGAAGCGGCCGGGATCGACCGGCTGCTTGGTCACCCGCTCGATGTCGTGCACGCTGGCAAGGTTCAGCAGTGACACCAGGGGCGCCTCGGTGTCCGTGTAGGCGAAGCCATCCGCTTGCGCGATCTTCGGCGCGCCGGGGGCGGATCCTGCCATGTAGGCGGCGAAGAACTGCTCGATCAGCATGCGGCCCATGGGCTGGTCCAGCCGGCCCCGCGCCACTTGGCGGCCATTGCGGCGGATCAGCAGCATCTGCGTGTCCTCGTCGAACTCCGTCTCCAGCGCCGCCAGCTTCTCGTTGCGCACCAGCGTGAAGAACTCGGACTTCGGCCGCCAGCCCTCGTGTTCAATTTCGGCGGCGGGACCGTGCAGGATCGCGTAGGCGCGGTCGAAGGGCAGCGTCTGCCCGGCGGTCAGCTCGACGGCGGGCAGGTCCTGGGCGCTCAACCCCTTGACGGGGTGGCGGCGGATGGAGGCGATGGTGGTACTCATACCACGCTATCTGTTGCCGCTCGCATACCGCTGTCAACCGTGCTGCAGCGCAACCGTCACCAACGTTCCGCCAAAGGGGCCAGCCCGCGGTACTCCGCGAGCCGCTTCAGCGTCGATGCCGTGGTGTCCTCCGGCAGGCGGTCGAGCGGGAAAAAGCCGACGTCGGTGATCTCAAACCCATCGGTGCGCGGGGTGCCGCTCCAGGCGCGGGCGACGAACACCGCCACGTGGTCGCTGGCCCCGTGGCGGAAGCGCGCATACATGCCCAGCGGCTGCACGTCGCTCTCCACAACCAGGCCGACCTCTTCGCGCACCTCGCGCTTCATCGCCTCGACCAGCGTCTCGCCCTTGTTGACGCCGCCGCCCGGCAGGTGCCAGCCGGCGACGTAGCTGTGCCGGATCAGCAGCACCCGGTCGCCGTCCAGAATGATGGCGCGCACCCCCATGGTCAGCGGCCGCGCCACCCAGTGCCATGCGTTGCGGGCGCGCCAAGCGAGGCGGAGCGGGTTCAGTGGATGGGGCATGACGCGGGTCGGCAGCGAGATGTCGGTCATTCCGGTGGGGCCGTGCGCAGGGCGAGGAAGCAATCACAGTAGCGGCCTTCGACGATGCCGAAAGCGGCGCAATCGGTTGGGCGGCAACCGCGATGGGTGGTTACCCCGACCGTTCGCGCGACCAATAACCCTTTACTCCCGGTGGTCTTGCACGGATTGAACTCCACGCCATATCTACCACGGCATCCTCCTGGATCGCACATTTCACGTGGGTCAAGGCCGAGCGTGCTGCCTGGCGGGCGGTCGGCCGCAGAATGGAGAGTTGGCATGGATTTCGAGAAGTACACCGAACGCAGCCGCGGCTTCGTTCAGGCGGCGCAGACGCTTGCCCATCGGCGGGGCCATCAGCGCCTGACACCCGAGCATCTGCTCAAGACTCTGCTCGACGACAAGGAAGGCTTGGCCGCCAATCTGATCCGCAAGGCCGGCGGCGATCCCGCGCAAGCACTGGCGGGTGTCGATGCGGAGCTGGACAAGCTGCCGAAGGTCGAAGGCTCGGGCGCCGGGCAGGTGTATCTGTCGCCGGAGCTGTCGCGCGTCTTCGAGCAGGCCGAGAAGATTTCCGAGAAGGCGGGGGACAGCTACGTCACCGCCGAGCGCATCCTGCTGGCGCTGAGCATGGCAGAGGGCACGCCGTCGGCGCGCATCCTCAAACAGGCCGGCATCAACCCGCAGTCGCTCAACGCCGCCATCAACGAGATCCGCAAGGGCCGCACCGCCGACACGGCGAGCGCCGAACAGGGCTACGACGCGCTGAAGAAGTACGCGCGCGACCTGACCGAGGCGGCGCGCGACGGCAAGCTCGACCCGGTCATCGGCCGCGACGAGGAGATCCGCCGCACGATCCAGGTGCTGGCGCGGCGCACCAAGAACAACCCCGTGCTGATCGGCGAGCCCGGCGTCGGCAAGACCGCCATCGTCGAAGGCTTGGCGCAACGCATCGTCAAGGGAGACGTGCCGGAGGGGCTGAAGAACAAGCGCCTGCTGGCGCTCGATCTGGGGGCCATGGTGGCCGGTGCGAAGTTCCGCGGCGAGTTCGAGGAGCGGCTGAAGGCCGTCCTCCAGGAGATCCAGGCGGCGGCCGGCGAGATCGTCGTCTTCATCGATGAACTGCACACGTTGGTCGGCGCCGGCAAGGCGGAAGGCGCCATGGACGCCTCCAACATGCTCAAGCCCGCGCTGGCGCGCGGCGAGCTGCACTGCGTCGGCGCCACCACACTGGACGAGTACCGCAAGCACATCGAGAAGGACGCGGCGCTGGCGCGGCGCTTCCAGCCAGTCTTCGTCTCGGAGCCGACGGTAGAGGACACCATCTCCATCCTGCGCGGCCTGAAGGAGCGCTACGAGGTGCACCACGGCGTGCGCATCACCGACGGCGCCATCGTCGCGGCCGCCACGCTGTCGAACCGCTACATCACCGACCGCTTCCTGCCCGACAAGGCGATCGATCTCATCGACGAGGCGGCGAGCCGCCTGCGCATGGCCGTGGACTCCAAGCCCGAGGAGATCGACGAACTCGACCGCCGCATCATCCAGCTCAAGATCGAGCGGGAGGCACTGAAGCGCGAGACCGACGAGGCGTCGCGCAGCCGCCTCGACGACCTGGAGGAGGAGCTGGCCGACCTGGAGCAGAAGTCCGCGGAGCTGACCGCCCGCTGGCAGGCCGAGAAGGACAAGCTGAACAGCGCGCAGAAGATCAAGGAAGACCTGGACCACGCCCGTACCGAGCTGGAAAACGCCCAGCGCTCAGGCAACTGGGCGCGCGCCGGCGAGCTGACCTATGGCGTCATCCCTGGTCTGGAGAAGGCGCTGAAGGAGGCCGAGCAGGCGTCGGCCAGCCGCATGCTGAACGAGGAGGTGCGCGACACCGACATCGCCGCGGTGGTCAGCCGCTGGACCGGCATCCCGGTGGACAAGATGCTGGCCGGCGAGCGCGAGAAGCTCCTGAAGATGGAGGAGCGGCTCCAGACCCGCGTGGTCGGCCAGGACGAGGCCATCGTCGCCGTGTCCAACGCCATCCGCCGGGCGCGTGCCGGCCTGCAGGACCCGCACCGGCCCATCGGCTCGTTCCTGTTCCTCGGCCCCACGGGTGTCGGCAAGACCGAGCTGACCAAGGCGCTGGCGGAGTTCCTGTTCGACGACGAGACCGCCATGGTCCGCCTCGACATGTCGGAGTACATGGAGAAGCACTCCGTCGCCCGCATGATCGGCGCGCCCCCGGGCTACGTCGGCTATGAGGAGGGCGGTGCGCTCACTGAGGCGGTGCGGCGCCGACCCTATCAGGTCGTGCTGTTCGACGAGGTGGAGAAGGCGCACCCGGACGTCTTCAACGTGCTGCTCCAGGTGCTGGACGATGGCCGTCTGACCGACGGACAGGGCCGCACGGTGGACTTCCGCAACACGCTCATCATCATGACCTCGAACCTCGGCTCGGACATCATAGCCGCCATGCCCGACGGGCAGGACATCGACGCCGTGCGGAACGACGTGATGGAGGTGGTGCGCGCCAACTTCCGGCCGGAGTTCCTGAACCGCCTGGACGAGATCCTGCTGTTCCACCGCCTGACCCGCAGCCACATGGGCGGCATCGTGCGGATCCAGCTCGGCCGGCTGAAGAAGATGCTCGCCGACCGCGACATCACGCTGGAGCTCGATCCGGCGGCCACGGACTGGCTGGCCGAGGCCGGCTACGACCCGGTGTACGGTGCGCGGCCCTTGAAGCGCGTGATCCAGCGGGAACTGCAGAACCCGCTCGCCACCCTGATCCTCGAAGGCAAGATCGCCGATGGGGACACGGTGACGGTCTCCGCCGAGGCTGGTTCGCTGACCATCAACGGCCAGCCGGTCGCGGGGCTGGTGAGGGCGGCGAAGGCGGCGCAGTAAGGAAATGAGCGAGGGGCCGCGCGGCCCCTCGCGCTCCCAGGCCAAGGGGCCGACGGCCCCTTGGATCCCCGTTACGAGCCCATGGCGCCGGCCAGCACGCGGGCGACTTCGGCGATCACGGCGTCGCGGTCGCCGAGGGAGGCCTTCGTCTCGGTGAGATAGACGCTGACGACCAAGGGCCTGCGGTTTGCAGGCCAGATCACCCCGACGTCGTTCGCCGTCCCGTAAGCGCCGCTACCCGTCTTGTCGCCGACACGCCAGCCGGTCGGCACACCGGCGCGTAGCCGGGCGTCCCCGGTCTTGTTCGCAACCATCCACGCCGTGAGCTGATCTCGCGACGCCGGCGACAGCCGGTCCCCAAGCACCAGCGAGCGCAGGTTGGCGACCATGGCCTTCGGCGTCGTGGTGTCGCGCGGGTCGCCGGGAATCGCCGTGTTGAGCTCGGTTTCCCGGCGGTCGAGCCGGGTCACGGAATCGCCGAGGGAGCGCGCGAACTCGGTCACACCGGACGGCCCGCCGAGGCTGTCCAGGATGAGGTTGCCGGCCGTGTTGTCGCTCAGCGTCATCGTCGCTTCGCAGAGTTCCGCAAGCGTCATCCCGTCCCCGCCGACCCGGTCCTTCGTAATCGGGGAATAGGTTACGAGATCGCCGGTCTCGAACCGGATACGCCGGCTCAGGCTCTCCCGGCCCGCATCCACCCGTGCCAGCACGGCCGCGCTGGCGAGCAGCTTGAAAGTGCTGCACAGGGGAAAGCGCTCGTCCGCGCGATACCCCCAGAACTGCTCCGTCCCGGTGTCCAGGGCGGCGACGCCCAGTCGGGCGCCGAGCCTCTTTTCCAATGCTGCCAGCGTACCGGTCAGGTCGTTGCCGGTTCCGGCCGCTGCATAGACGATGCCTGGGCGCGCCACCGCGCCTCCGGCGACCAGCGAACCGACCAGTGCTGAAAACGCGCGCCGCGTCAGCATCATTCTCACTATAACCCTCCAAGCCAAATTGAACGTGAATACACGTTTCGGTTGTTGAAGCGCCAGGAAGGGTACGAGGGTTGGACCGGCTCAACAAACCACGTTATCTAGGAGGTGCCATAAATTGAATTTGGGCATCGATGGTCAGGCCGTACCTCCCGCTCAACGCCCTGCGGGCCTTCGAGGCGTCCGCGCGGCATCTGAGCTTCACCCGTGCCGCAATTGAATTGTGCGTCACCCAGGCCGCTGTGAGCCACCAGGTCAAGGTTCTCGAGGCACGGCTGAACGTTACGTTGTTCAAGCGCCTGCCCCGCGGGTTGATGATCACTCCTGAAGGCGAGGCCCTGCTGCCAGTGCTGCGGGACTCCTTCGACCGGATGGCGGACATGCTGGAGCGGTTCGAGGGGGGGCGCGTCCGCGAAATCTTGACCGTCGGTGCGGTCGGCACCTTCGCCGTCGGCTGGCTGCTGCCGCGCCTGCCGGAGTTCCAGGAGAAGCACCCGTATGTCGACGTGCGTCTGTCGACGAACAACAACCGCGTCGACATGGCGGCGGAAGGGCTGGACTACGCCATCCGGTTCGGGAACGGCGCGTGGCACGGCATCGACGCCGTGCACCTGTTCGAGGCGCCCCTGTCCGTCCTGTGCGTCCCGGACATCGCGGACCAGCTGCGCGAGCCGGCGGATCTGCTGAACCACACTCTGCTGCGCTCCTACCGGGCGGACGAGTGGAGCACCTGGTTTGCCGCAGCCGGAGTCGCCTGCCCGGCTCCCCTCCTGAAAGGCATCGTTTTCGACTCGTCGTTGGCGATGATGGAGGCGGCCCTCCAGGGGGGTGGAGTGGCCCTCGCCCCGCCTCTCATGTTCTCCCGGCTGCTGTCCGTCGACGCTATCAGGCAGCCGTTCGACGTCCACACGTCCATGGGAAGCTATTGGCTGACACGCCTCAAATCGCGCCAGCCGACCGCCGCCATGAAAGCGTTCCACGACTGGATCGTGTCAGCGGGGTGACGTCCGTTTTCAGCTTTGCGTGACCAGCCTACCGCACCACCCGCCACGTCCCGTCCGGTTGCTGGCAGGCCGTGCCAAAGAGGCGCTCTATCCGGCCGCCGACTCTGGCGGAAGTCTCGAACTCGCGGCAAAAGGCGCCGGACGGGCCGACGAAGGTCGGCGAGGTCGGCGTGGCGGACAGGCCCGCCGGCGGCGCGAACACCACCGGCGGTGGCGCGAACACTACTGGTGGAGGCGGTGCGTAGAAGATCGGCGGACCGAAGAACAGCGGGAATCCGAAACTCAGGCCAATGCCGACGCGCGTGCGGCCCGCCGATGCCGGGGTGGCGATCAGTGCCACCGCGACGCTGAACAGGAACAGCCGCAAAATCTGCCGCGACATAGCGCACCCCTGCCCGTGGGCAACGCTGAAGAAAGTTGATCCATAGAAGATACTCCCTGGCCGTCCCGCGTCCAGTGGCATGACACCCGCTACACTGCAATTTCCGGCGCCTTCGCGGCCGTCCGAACCGCTTTGCGAGTTGGCAGCGTCGTTGGTTAGCGAAGCGTGAAACGCAGGCACGACAAAGGGGGCCTCGCGGCCCCCAAAGTCGTTTCCGGTTGAAGGGTTCCGGTGTCGGGCTTCGCCTTCGGCTCAACCCGACCTACCGAGGGGTTCCCGGGTGGGTCGGGTTGAGCGTCAGCGAAGCCCGACGTCGAAGAGCTTTCGGCTCAGAACTCCTTCCAGTCGTCGTCGGGCACGTCGCTGGTGTGGCGGAGCGTGCCGCCGGCGGCAACCTTCGGGGCCGCCGCCGGCTTGGGCGCCGGGGCGGGGCGGGTCGCTTTGACGACACGCTGCGCCGCCGGGCGCGCCGCGGCGGCCGGCTTCGCAGCAGGGGCCTGCGGCGCCGGACGGGAGATAGTCGCGGACCGCTCCAGCTTGAAGAAGCCGACCAGTGTCTTCAACTCGCTGGCCTGACTGGCCATCGCCTGGGCGGCGGCGGTGGTCTCTTCCACCAGCGCCGCGTTCTTCTGGGTCATCTCGTCCATCTGTGCGACGGCTGCGTTGATCTCGTCCAAGGCGCTGGCCTGCTCGCCCGACGCCGAGGCCATCTCGGAGATCAGCGACGCCACATGCTGCACGCCCGACACGATGCCCTCCAGCGCGTCGCCGGCCTTCTGCACCAGTTCCACGCCGTCGTGCACTTGGCTGTCGCTGGCGAGGATCAGCCCCTTGATCTCCTTCGACGCCTGGGCGGAGCGCTGGGCCAGATTGCGCACCTCCTGCGCCACCACCGCGAAGCCGCGGCCGGCGTCGCCGGCGCGCGCCGCCTCCACCGCGGCGTTGAGCGCCAGCAGGTTGGTCTGGAAGGCGATCTCGTCGATCACCCCGATGATGTCGGTGATCTTGCGCGAGGCGTCCTCGATGCGCCGCATGGCGTCGATGGCCGAACCGGCCACGACGCCGCCATTCTCCGCCGCCTTCCTGGCGTCCTCGGCCATGCGGTTGGCGCGCTGGGCGTTGTCGGCGTTGGAGCGCACGGTGGCGCCCAGCTCTTCCATGCTGGCCGCCGTCTCCTCCAGGTTGGAGGCCTGCTGCTCGGTGCGCTCCGACAGGTCGGTAGAGCCCATGGAGACTTCCGAGGCCGCAGCAGCCATGGCGTCGGCGGCCTGGGTGATCTGCCCGACGATTTCGCCGAGCTTGGCGGAGGTGGCGTTGACGTCGGTCTTCAGCTTCTGGAAGGCGCCCTGGTAGTCCTTCTCGATGCGGGTGTTGAGGTCGCCCTCGGCCAGCGCGCCGAGCACGGTGGCGAGATCGGCGATGACGCCCTCGACGGTGTCGGTCAGGCGATTGATGCCCTCGGACATGGTGCGGTAGAAGCCGTCCTTGCCCTCCAGGTCGAGGCGGCGGGCGAGGTCGCCCTTGGAGACGCCGTCGATGAGATCCGCGATCTCCTGGCCGATGGCCTGCGCGCGCGCGCGCTGCTCCTCGGCGGCGCGGCGCTCGGCCTCCAGGCGGGCGCGCTCGGCCTCGTCCATGCGCTGCTTCTCGATGGCGTTGTCCTTGAACACCTGCACCGCCTGCGCCATCTCGCCGATCTCGTCGCGGTCGGCCAGTGCCGGAATGGTCACCGTCAGGTCACCGTGCGCCAGGTTCGTCATGGTCTCGGTCATCGCGCGGACCGGCTTGACGATCGAACGCGCCACCAGCCACGCCAGCAGCAGACCGATCAGCACGGCAGCGATGCCGACGGCGATGTTGGTGGTGCTGGTGCTCTGCAGACCGCTGTCGATGGCCTCCTTGGTCTTGCCCAGCGTGTCGAGCGCCGTCGCCTTGGTCGTTTCGGCGACTTGGGCGAACTCGGCGACGTCCTTGCCCATCTGGGCGACCAGCCGGTTGGTCTCGTTGACCGCCTCCACGGTGTCGTTGAACGCTGGAAGGTATTTGCGGGCGGCGTCCACGGCCTCGCCGGCCTGCTTCTTCAGGGCCGGATCCTGCAACTGCGCCTGCAGCGCCTCGGCGTTGGCTATGAGCTGCGTCGCGCGCTGGCGGAACTGTTCGACCCACGTCATCTCGGCGTCGATCAGGAAGCGCGCCGCGAAGAGGCGCATCGTCAGCACGTCTTCCACCGCCGTGCCGGCCAGCGTCGCGGCCTGGAACTCGTTCCGATCCTTCAGCGCCTTGAAGGTCTCGGCCAAGTTCTTGCGCGCAGCCTCACCCACGGGGGTCAGGACGCTGTACATCAGGTCGTCGCGCTTGTCGCGCGTCTGCGACAGCTTGGCGAACTGCTGGGCGTAGGTGTCGAGGATGCGGGCCATCCGCTCCAGGCTGCCGCGCCGCACCGGATCGCTGGACTGGGCGATGGCGGTGGCGAGCGTCGCCTTCAGGTTCTCCTGGATCTCCTGCACGCGCTGCTTCGACGCGTCGTCGCCGGTGTTGGAGAAGGCCAGTGCGTTTCGGCGCATATCGGCCAGACTGCCGACGATCTCCGAGATCTGGAGGGTGCCGTTGGCGGTGGAGGCGTACCCATTGAACTGCTTCTCCACAGTGCCCATGGCCTGCACGCCGACGACGACGAGCAGCACCAGGAGCGCCAGGACGGAAAGGAAACCGCCGGAGATGCGCGTCGCTACCTTGAAGCGCCCGGCAAAGCTGGCTTTTTGCATGATCATCTTCCCAACAGCGGAGGCGCGCGGTGTGGAGCGCAGCCAGAGCGCGCATGAACGGAGCCGAATGCCCCTCCCATGCGGAACCGGAAGCTAGACTAAAGCTATAACCCTTACGATAAGATTGACGAAAGATATGCCGATCGCCTGCATTTTTCGCCGCATGATCAGCGGATCGGCGCGATCACAACATCGACGGCTGCCTCCACGGCGGTCGCGGTGACTTTGCGAAACCGCCTTGCGTCCCCAGGTTAGCGGCAGATCTTCGTTTCCACCCCGACCTCCGGCCGCCCATGCTCGCCCCCGCTTCCAATGTCTCTTCCATATCCGGCCTCGGCGAGGGTGGCGCGTTGCGCATGCTGCTGCCTTATCTCTGGCCGCGCGATTCGGTGGAAATGCGGGTGCGTGTCGTCGTCGCTTTCCTGTTCCTGATTGCGGCCAAGGCGGCGACCGTCGTCATCCCGATCTATTTCAAGCAGGCCATCGACGCGCTCACATCCACGCCGGAGCGCGCGGTGGTGGCGGTGCCCTTGGGACTGATCCTGGCCTACGGCTTGGCGCGCGTTCTTTCGCTGGCGTTCGGGGAACTGCGCGACGCCATCTTCTCCAAGGTCGGGCAGCGCACCATCCGCCGCGTGGCGCTCAACGTCTTCCGGCACCTGCACGCGCTGTCCCTGCGCTTCCACCTGGAACGCCAGACCGGCGGCCTGTCGCGCTCGCTGGAGCGCGGCACCTCGGCCATCGAGACGCTGCTGCGCTTCTCGCTCTTCTCCATCGCGCCGACGCTGGTGGAGATCGCGCTGGTCACGGTGATCCTGTGGAAGATGTTCGACGTGTGGTTCGCGCTGGCGACCTTCGTTACGGTGGCCGCCTACATTGTCTACACCTTCACCGTGTCGGAATGGCGCACCAAGTTCCGCCGCCAGATGAACGAGGAGGATCGGCGCGCCAACACCAAGGCCATCGACAGCCTGCTCAACTACGAGACCGTCAAGTACTTCGGCAACGAGGAGCACGAGGCGCGCCGCTACGATCAGGCGCTGAGCGGCTACGAGCGCGCCGCGGTGAAGAGCCAGCGCACATTGTCCATGCTGAACGTCGGCCAGGCGGCGATCATCTCCATCGGCCTGACGGTGGTGATGGCCATGGCGGCGCGCGGCATCGTACGCGGCACCATGACTATCGGCGACTTCGTGCTGGTGAACACGTATCTCCTCCAGCTCTACCAGCCGCTCAACTTCTTCGGCTTCGTCTACCGCGAGATGAAGCAGGCGCTGGCCGACATGGAGCAGATGTTCAAGCTGCTGTCCGTCGAGCGCGAGATCGCCGACTCCCCCGACGCCAAGCCGCTGGTCGTCACCGGTGGGGAGATCGTCTTCGAGGACGTCTCCTTCGGCTACGACCCGCGCCGGCCAATCCTCAAGGGCGTCAGCTTCACGGTACCGGCCGGCAAGACGGTCGCCATCGTCGGCCCGTCGGGAGCCGGCAAGTCGACGATCAGCCGGCTGCTGTTCCGCTTCTACGACACCTCCAGTGGGCGCATCCTCATCGACCGGCAGGACATCCGCGACGTGACCCAGGCGAGCCTGCGGGCGTCGATCGGGATCGTCCCGCAGGACACGGTGCTGTTCAACGACACCATCTTCTACAACATCGCCTACGGCCGGACATCCGCTTCGCCGGCGGAGGTGGAGGAGGCGGCCCGGCTGGCGCACATCCACGACTTCGTCATGGCGCTGCCCGACGGCTACCAGACCACGGTGGGCGAACGCGGGCTGAAGCTGTCCGGCGGCGAGAAGCAGCGCGTCGCCATCGCCCGCACTATTCTGAAGAACCCCGCCATCCTGATGTTCGACGAGGCGACCAGTGCGCTCGACACCCACACCGAGCGGGAGATCCAGGCCAACCTGCGCGAGGTCAGCCGCGGCCGCACCACGTTGGTGATCGCGCACCGCCTGTCCACGGTGGTGGACGCCGACGAAATCCTGGTGCTGGAGCAGGGGCGTATTATCGAACGCGGCCGCCACGCCGACCTGCTGGCGCAGGGCGGCGCCTACGCGGCGCTCTGGGCGCGTCAGCAGGACACCAGCCAGGGGCCGGAGCCGGTCCCAGGGGTCCTGGCGCCCACATAGCATCGCCCCCTTTATTCGCCGGCGTGACGCCGCTAGTTTGGCGGCCATGACCGCTACGCCCTCAGACCCCAAGGCCCTCGCCGACGCCGTCCGCCGCGGCGAGCGCCGCGCGCTGGCCCGCGCCATCACGCTGATCGAGTCGACCAAGCCCGAGCACCGCAAGGATGCCGAGGCGCTGCTGGAGGCGTTGCTGCCGCACACCGGCAAATCGGTGCGGGTGGGCATCTCGGGCGTGCCGGGGGTGGGCAAGTCCACCTTCATCGAGGCGTTCGGGATGCACGTCATCGCCCAGGGGCACAAGGTGGCGGTGCTGGCCATCGACCCGTCCTCGCAGCGCACCGGCGGCTCGATCCTCGGCGACAAGACGCGCATGGTGGATTTGTCGCGGGAGGCGAACGCCTTCATCCGCCCCTCGCCGGCCGGGGCGACGCTGGGCGGCGTGGCGCGCCGCACGCGCGAGGCGATGCTGGTCTGCGAGGCGGCCGGCTTCGACGTGATCGTCGTCGAGACGGTGGGCGTCGGCCAGTCGGAGACGGCGGTGGCCGACATGGTGGATCTGTTCCTGCTGCTGCTGCTGCCGGCCGGCGGCGACGAACTGCAGGGCATCAAGAAGGGCATCATGGAGCTGGCCGACGTGGTGGTGGTCAACAAGGCCGATGGCGATCTGGCCGCCACCGCGCGGCACACCGTGGCCGACTACCGCCACGCGTTAACCCTGCTGCGCCACGGCGGCGAGTGGCGGGTGCCGGTTCTGAGCTGTTCCGCCTTCCACAAGACCGGCATCGACAAGGTGTGGGAGACCATTGGCGAACACCGCGCCGTGACCGAGAAGGCCGGCATCTTCGCCACGCGCCGAGCGGAGCAGGCGCGCGCTTGGCTGTGGAGTGAGATCCGCGAGACGCTGCTGGATGCCTTCCGCCGGCACCCGGGCGTGCGTGCCGACCTGCCGGCCCTGGAAGCAGGCGTCACCCGAGGTGCGCAGATCCCGACCGTCGCGGCGCGCACGTTGCTGGAACGCTTTCTGGGTCATCCGGTGGATCGTTTGGACTGAAGATTATACCGCACCGCAAAAATTTTGTTGCGCTGCGGTATAGCGATGCCTACCCTAACATTCGGCGAGGAACGGGTGCCGCCTGTGGCGGGCCGAGGCAGGGTCTTGGCCGCGATTTTTTTTCGGGACGCCCGCCGGGATCGCCTCATCCGCGTGATGAACACGCCTCTGCAGCAACGTGCTTTTTGGGGGACTTTGATGAGCGACAATCTTTTCGGACTTTACGCGCAGGTGGGCGCGCTGGCCAAGAACAACGCCGAGACCGCCGCCGCCCGTTCGGCCCGTGTCGCCAGCGTCGTGCAGGATGGCTATCGCCGCTGGTTCGAGGGCGTGACCGCCTCGGTCGGCGAGACCGCGCGCATCGTGCAGGACCTGGGCAAGGTCCGCAGCCCCTCCGACATCGCCGAGCTGCAGCGCGCCTGGTTCCAGACTGCGTCGGCCCGTGCCGCCGAGAACGTGAGGACCTTCATCGACCTGTCGCAGAAGCTGGTCGCCGAGGCCACCACCCAGGTCGCCGCTCCGGCCCCGGCGCCGGTTGCCAAGGTAGAGGCGCCGAAGGCCGCCGCGGTTCCCGCTCCGAAGGCTGCCGCGGCTCCGGCCCCGAAGGCTGAGGCTCCCAAGGCCGCTGTGAAGGTCGAGAAGAAGAAGCCGGCCGCCAAGGCCGCCCCGAAGAAGGCCGAAGCCAAGCCGGCTCCGAAGGCTACGGTGAAGAAGGCCGCGGCGAAGGCTGCTCCGAAGGTGGCTGCCAAGGCCGCGCCGGCGCCGAAGGCCGAGGTGAAGCCGGTCGCTGCCCCGGTCGCCAAGGTCGAGGCCCCGAAGGCCGCCGCCGCTCCGGCTCCGAAGGCCGCGCCGGCCAAGGTCGAGGCGCCGAAGGCTGAGGCTCCCAAGGTCGAGGTGAAGCCCGCGGCCGCTCCGGCTCCGGCCGCTGCCCCGAAGGCCGAATCCCCGAAGGCTGAGACCAAGTCCACCATCGCCGCCGCCCAGTAACGGCATCGCCGGTAACCCCGCCGGCCTGGGGACCGTCGATCGGGCGCGCGCCCGCGTCTTCCTTCCTTGACGGGCGCGCGCTTGTTCGACTATAACGCCGCCTCCTTTGGGCGGAGCGCCGCCCGAAACCGGTATTCATTGTTGAGATAGAGGAACAGTCCGATGGCTCGTCGGTGCTCCGTGACCGGCAAGGGCACGCAGTTTGGCAACAACGTCTCGCATGCCAACAACAAGACCCGCCGCCGCTTCCAGCCGAATCTGCAGGAGACCTCGGTGCTGAGCGACGCGCTCGGCCAGTCGGTTCGCCTGCGTCTCTCCACCAACGCGATCCGCACGATCGAGCACAAGGGCGGCCTCGACGCTTTCCTGCTCGACGCCAAGGACGCGGTCCTGAGCCTCGAGGCGCGTCGCCTGAAGCGCCGCATCGCCAAGGCCCAGGAAAAGGCTTCGGCCTGACCTGACACGGGACTGCCGAGGGGCGGCGCTCCTCGGTCGTAAGCCTGCCACGGATCTCCGCGGTGGGCTTTTCTCGTTCTGGGAGTTGAGTTATTTCCGGGAGATATCGGCTGGCGGCCGGTGTGTCGGGAATAAACACGAAGATCAAAAGATCAGAAGATCATAAGAGGCTCGGCAGTCGCGATGCTCGCCGGGCCGGCTACGGCCCTTCTGATCTTCTGATCTTCGTGTTTTCGATCCGCACACTCCCGTCAGCCGATACGCAGCCGAACCCGGATCCAGCGTCATTCCGCGCTGTCCGGATCCTCGGCGTCCACGACTCGCCGGGCGATGTCGTAGGCGAAGCCCGCACGCCCCAGCGCCGCGAGATCCTTGTCGCGGTGTGCTGCCCGCGCTTCGGGCAGGCGGTACGGCCCGAGTCGCCGGCGGCGGGCGAGCGTCAGGGCGGCGGTGAGGTCGAAGTCGCCCTCCACGTCCTCCCCGACCCGGTCCAGCGCCTTGTCCACCTCGTCGCGCGCCACGCCCTTGGATGCGAGCTTCTCGCGGATGGCGCGCGAGGAGGCTCCGCGGCGGTGCAGGCTTTCCGCCTTCATCCGCGCATAGCCGGCATCGTTCAGCAGGCCGCTGGCGCGATAGCGCTCGATCAGCGCGTCCACCCAGCGGGCGCCCTCCTCACGGTCGGTGCCGTGCGCGTGTGCCGAGCGGTCGACCTTGCGCATCAGCACGCGGCGCAGATTCTCGGCCGAACTGGCGAAGCGCTCCAGATAGTGCAGCGCCGCGTTCTCCAGATACTGCGGCGTCACGCGCTTGGGGGCGCTTCTTCCCCTCGGTGCTTGCGCCTTCATGGCAGATCCTTCCTTGCGGCGGGTTGCGGCGGCGGGGTGGTCGCCCTAAAGTCCAGCACAGTATCGTAATATGTGGTCCGATGACTCATCCCCTTCCTCCCATGCCGCGCACCATCGGTCCCGTCAACTGGGTCGGGCTGTGGACGCTGTTCGCCCGCGAGGTGCGGCGGTTCCTCAAGGTGCACCAGCAGACCATCTGGGCGCCGGTGGTCACCACGCTGCTGTTCTACGCCGTGTTCGCGCTGGCGTTGGGCGGGGCGGTGCGCATGGTGGGCTCGGTCCCCTACATGGAGTTCCTGGCGCCCGGCCTGATCATGATGGCGATGGCGCAGAACGCGTTCGCCAACACCTCCTCCTCCATCGTCATCTCCAAGGTGCAGGGGAACATCGTCGACACCCTGATGCCGCCCATGTCGCCCCTGGAACTGGCGTTGGGCTTCGTGGGCGGCGGCATCACGCGCGGGCTGCTGGTCGGGCTGGTGACGGCGGTGGCGATCCGGCTGTTCGTGCCGTTCTCGGTCGCGCACTGGGGCTTCGTCGCCTATCACGCGATCATGGCGTCGATGCTCTTGTCGCTGCTGGGTCTGGTGGGCGGCATCTGGTCGGAGAAGTTCGACCACATCGCCGCGGTGACCAACTTCGTGGTGACGCCGCTGGCCTTTCTTTCCGGCACCTTCTACTCGGTGGAGAACCTGCCGCCGGTGTTCTGGTGGATCGCCCACTTCGATCCATTCTTCTACATGATCGACGGCTTCCGCTACGGCTTCATCGGGCGGTCCGACGGCACGCTGGGGCTCGGGCTCGCGGTGATGGCGGCGGCCAACGGCTTCCTTTGGTGGATGGCGTGGCGGATGCTGAGCACCGGGTACAAGCTGAAAGCGTGATCGCGTCTGAAAAAAGGAAGGCCGGCCATGTGCTGCGGGCGTAGGCCTTCCGTTGACACGGGCCTGTGATCTCAGGATATTGGCCGCTTTCCGACGGGCAGGGTGCCCGCCGGACCCTTCCGCTTTGGGGGAATGCCAGTGATTCCGGTCGTCATGCCCACGTACGCCAAGCCCGACATCGAGTTCGAGCGCGGCGAAGGTTCGTATCTCTTCGATACGAACGGGCGACGATTCCTGGACTTCTCCGCCGGTGTGGCGGTGACGGCGCTGGGCCACGCGCACCCGCATCTGGTCGCGGCGTTGACCGGGCAGGCGCAGAAGCTGTGGCATATCTCGAACCTGTTCAAGGCCGCCGGCAACGCCGGTCAGGACGGGCTCGCCAAGCGGCTGGTGGACGCCACCTTCGCCGACACCGTGTTCTTCACGAACTCGGGCGTCGAGGCGTGGGAGTGCGCCGTCAAGGTCGCCCGCAAGTACCAGTACGAGACCGGCCATCCCGAGCGCTGGCGCATCATCACCTTCGAGCAGGCCTTCCACGGCCGCAGCACCTCGGCCATCTCCGCCGCCCAGCAGGAGAAGCTGGTCAAGGGCTTCGGCCCGCTGGTGCCCGGCTATGACCTGGTGGCCTTCGGCAACCTGAACGAGGTGCGCGCCGCCATCACGCCGGAGACCGCTGCCATCTGCGTCGAGCCGATCCAGGGCGAGGGCGGCATCCGCGTCGGCGTCGAGGACTTCCTGCGCGGCCTGCGCCAGCTCTGCGACGAGTTCGGCCTGATGCTGATCCTGGATGAGATCCAGACCGGCATGGGCCGCACCGGCAAGCTGTTCGCCCACGAGTGGGCCGGCATCACGCCGGACATCATGGCGGTGGCCAAGGGTATCGGCGGCGGTTTCCCGCTGGGCGCCTGCCTCGCCACCGAGAAGGCCGCGGTCGGCATGACCGGCGGTACCCACGGCAGCACCTACGGCGGCAACCCGCTGGCCATGGCAGTCGGCAACGCCGTGCTCGACGTCATGCTGGCGCCGGGTTTCGTCGAGGGTGTCGAAAAGGTCGGTACGCTGCTGCGCAGCCGGCTGGAGGCGCTGGTGCACCAGTACCCCAATATTTTCACCGAGGTACGCGGGAAGGGCCTGCTGCTGGGCCTGAAGTGCGTGCCCACCAACACGACCGTCATCGAACGCCTGCGCGCCAACGGCCTGCTGAGCGTCGCCGCGGGCGACAACGTGGTTCGACTGCTGCCGCCGCTCGTCATCCGCGAAGCCGAGGTCGACGAAGCCATCGGCATTCTCGACCGTACCGCCCAGGAGTTGGCGTCATGACTTCGCCCCTGAACAAGAAGCCTAGGCACTTCCTCGATCTTCATCACCTCGATTCCGCCACGCTGCGGGGCATCCTCGACCGCGCCGCCGCCATCAAGCGCGACCGCAACGCGCAGCGCGACCTGCTGCGCGGCCGCACGCTGGCGATGATCTTCGAGAAGCCCTCGACCCGTACCCGGGTGTCGTTCGAGGTCGGCATGCAGCAGCTCGGCGGCAACGTCGTGGTGCTGAAGCCCGACGACATGCAGCTCGGCCGCGGCGAGACCATTGCCGACACCGCGCGCGTGCTCTCGCGCTACGTCGACGCCATCATGGTGCGCACCGGACCGGAGGAGCGGCTGCTGGAACTCGCCGAGCATGCGGCTGTTCCGGTCATCAACGGTCTCACCAACGAGTCGCACCCCTGCCAGCTCATGGCCGACATCCTGACCTTCGAGGAACACTGCGGGCCCATCGCCGGCCGGGTCGTCGCCTGGAGCGGCGACGCCAACAACGTGGCGGCGAGTTGGGTGCACGCGGCCGTGCGCTTCGGCTTCGAGCTGCGCCTCGCCTGCCCGGAGACGCTGTCCCTGCCGCCGGCACTACTGGAGTGGGCGAAGCGTGAGGGTACGGGGGCCGTCATGCAGGTGAACGCGCCGGACGAGGCGGTGCGCGATGCCGACTGCGTCGTCACCGACGCCTGGGTATCCATGAACCACAGCGAGGCCGAGAAGGCGGAGCGCTACGCGGCACTCGGTCCGTACCAGGTGAACGAACGTCTGATGGGCCTCGCCAAACCCGGTGCCATCTTCCTGCACTGTCTGCCGGCGCACCGGAACGAAGAGGTGACCGACGCCGTCATCGACGGTCCGCAGTCGGTCGTGTGGGATGAGGCGGAGAACCGTCTGCACGCCCAGAAGGCCGTTCTGGCCTGGTGCATGGGCGCATGACCGGCACCGCAGATCTCACCCCCGCTGCTGCCAACCCGGCGGTCGACGATCTGGTACAGCCGTTCCAGATCGAGGTGTCGCACCTGCGTGGCCGCATGGTGCGCCTGGGTCCGACGCTCGACGAGATCCTGGCGCGTCACGCCTACCCGGACGCCGTCGCCAAGTTCCTCGGCGAGACGATGACGCTCGCCGTGCTGCTGTCCAGCATGCTGAAGTACGAGGGCGTTTTCACGCTGCAGACCAAGGGCGACGGGCCGATCCGCCTGATGGTGGCCGACGTCACCTCGGTGGGCGACGTGCGCGCCTACGCCCAGTTCGACGAGGAGGCCCTGCGCAAGGCCGGCGACGACGTCGACATCGCGCCGGCCCCGGCACTGCTGGGCAAGGGCTACATCGCCTTCACGGTGGACCAGGGTCAGCACACCGAGCGCTACCAGGGCATCGTCGAGCTGTACGGCAAGACGCTGGCCGACTGCGTGCAGCACTACTTCCGCCAGTCCGAGCAGATCGACACCGGGCTGACCGTGCAGGTCGGCCGGACGGCGGAGGGGCACTGGCGCGCCGGCGGCGTCATGCTGCAACGCCTGCCCGAGCAACAGCCCTCGGCGGGCGGCGGCGTGCCGCTGTCCAGCGACACCGAGGACGGCTGGCGCCGCGCCATGGTGCTGATGGCGAGCACCACGTCGGACGAGCTGCTCGACCCGAACCTGCGCGCCAACGACCTGCTGTTCCGCCTGTTCCACGAGGACGGCGTGCGTGTGTGGCCGCCGTCCCACCTGCGCTTCGGCTGCCGCTGCTCGCGCGAGCGGGTGGTGGAGATGCTCTCCAACCTGCCGCGCGACGAGGTCGAGTCCATGAAGGTGGAGGGCAAGGACGAGGTGGAGGTGGTCTGCCAGTTCTGCTCGACCCCTTACCGGTTCGACGACGCCGAGCTGGACAAGGTGTACGGGGCGAAGAAGAACGACCCCCGCGCGTGAGGTAACGCCGTCGTGGCTGTTCTCCCTTTATCCATGTCTTTTGGGGAGGTACGTCATGCGCAAACTTCTTGTTCCGGTACTCTCGGCCGTCGCCCTGCTGTCCACGGCCGGCTGCGCGCAGATGCAGGATATGTTCGGCGGGACCTCTTCGCAGGCCGCACGGCCGATCAGCGAGCGGACCACCACGTCGGTCGCCTCGCTCACGCCGCAGGAGATGATGGGCAAGAACGTCATTACCGAGGACGCCCAAAATGTCGGCGCAGTGGAGGACGTGCTGATGCGCAACCGCAACCGCGCCTCGCACGTGGTCGTCGGGACCGGCGGCTTCCTGGGTATGGGTGAGCGGAACGTGGCGCTCGATGTCGACCGCCTGCGCTGGTCGGGCGAGAACAACGCGCTGGTCGCCATGAACATGACCCCCGACCAGATCGCCAGCCTGCCCGAATACCGTTACGACGGCAGCATGATCTCGCTGAGCCGCTCGAGGGGCGCCACTCAGTGACACGTACGGGCCCGGCGCTGCGCCGGCTTGGTGCGGCGCGGCGCCGGCGTTATAAGGGACGCGCCGTTTCCCGATCCCGTCCGGAGAGAGCATGCCGTCCCGTCGATCCCTCCTGCTCGCCGCCGCAGCCGCGGCGGCGCTGTCCGCCTGTCAGAGCACGCCGATCCGTCCCGCGTCTCGCCCTATCGACTTCACGTCTTTCGGGCCCATCGTGATGAACTCCGCCGCCATCGACTTCGTCGACGCCACCCGTCCGGCCGGCGGCGTGGTGCATGTCGAGCAGCGTGCGTCGACGCCGCCCATCGAGGCGATGCGCCGCTGGACCGCCGAGCGCCTGCAACCCGCCGGCCGCACCGGCGCGGTGCGCGTGACGGTGCGCGACGCCAGCATCATCGAGGTGCCGCTGCCGACGACCGGCGGCATCAAGGGCTACTTCACCAACGATCAGGCGCAGCGCTATGAGGGCCGTATGGAGGTCGAGGTGACCGGCGAGGCGCCGGTGGCCGGCGGTGGCAGCTTCCACGGCACTACGAAGGCGATCGCGACGCACACGAGCACTGTGCCGGAGAACGCCACGCTGTATGACCGCGAGGCGACGATCAGCGAGATTTCCCGCCGCCTGGCCGAGGAGATCAACGCCCGCCTCGACGCCGGCATCCGCAAGGATTTGACGCCGATGGTGGTGCGGTAAGTTCCGATACACCTGCCCCCACCCTCCCCACACCCTTCGGCGTGGGGAGGGTGGGGGGCAAGTCCTTCGACCAGGAGCCGGAAAAGAAAAAGCCCCCTCCCTTGCGGGAGGAGCTTTTTCCGTGCGGGACCGATGCGCCGCTTAGTAGCGGTAGTGGTCGGGCTTGAACGGGCCCTCGGCGCTGACGCCGATGTAGGTGGCTTGGCGGTCCGTCAGCTTGGTCAGCTTGGCGCCGATCTTTTCGAGGTGCAGGCGGGCGACCTTCTCGTCGAGGTGCTTCGGCAGCACGTAGACCTTGCGCTCGTAGGCCGAGGCGTTGGTCCACAGCTCGATCTGCGCCAGCACCTGGTTGGTGAAGGAGGCGCTCATCACGAAGCTCGGGTGGCCGGTGGCGCAGCCCAGGTTCACCAGACGGCCCTTGGCCAGCACGATCAGGCGCTTGCCGTCCGGGAAGACGACCTCGTCCACCTGCGGCTTCACCTCTTCCCACTTCAGGTTCTTCAGCGAGTCGATCTGGATCTCGCTGTCGAAGTGGCCGATGTTGCAGACGATGGCGCGGTCCTTCATGGCGCGCATGTGGTCGAGCGTGATGACGTCCACGTTGCCGGTCGCGGTGACGAAGATGTCGCCCAGCGGCGCCGCCTCGTCCATGGTGACGACCTGATAGCCTTCCATGGCGGCCTGGAGCGCGTTGATCGGGTCGATCTCGGTGACCATCACGCGCGCACCCTGGCTGCGCAGCGAGGCGGCCGAGCCCTTGCCCACGTCGCCGTAGCCGCACACCACGGCGACCTTGCCGGCCATCATCACGTCGGTGGCGCGCTTGATGCCGTCCACCAGGCTCTCGCGGCAGCCGTAGAGGTTGTCGAACTTCGACTTGGTGACGCTGTCGTTGACGTTGATGGCGGGCACCAGCAGCTTGCCGGCCTTCATCATCTCATACAGGCGGTGCACGCCGGTGGTGGTCTCCTCCGACAGGCCGCGGACGTCGGCGAGCATCTCCGGGTACTTGTCGTGCATGATCTGCGTGACGTCGCCGCCGTCGTCCAGGATCATGTTGGGGGTCCAGCCGTCCGGGCCGCGCAGCGTCTGCTCGATGCACCACCAGAACTCCTCCTCCGTCTCGCCCTTCCAGGCGAAGACCGGGATGCCGGCGGCGGCAATGGCGGCGGCGGCGTGGTCCTGGGTCGAGAAGATGTTGCACGACGACCAGCGCACGGTGGCGCCCAGCGCGGTCAGCGTCTCGATCAGCACGGCGGTCTGTATGGTCATGTGCAGGCAGCCGACGATGCGCGCACCCTTCAGCGGCTTGGAATCGCCGTACTCGTCGCGCAGCGCCATCAGACCGGGCATCTCGGTCTCGGCGATGGTGATTTCCTTGCGACCCCACTCGGCAAGGCCGATGTCCCTGACCTTGTAGTCCGTGAAGTTGGCGGCCATCGAAGTCTCCTTGCATGTCGTCGGGGGCATGGGCGGCGCACGGGCGTTCCCGGTCCTGCCGGCCCATCATGAAGGTCGATGTAACAGCGGCCCGGTCAACATGCAAGCATAAAGATATCTTTATGTTTGTCGTCTAGGATTCCGGTCGATGCCCACCGGGTACATCGGGGGACCGCCTGCGGAAGGGGCATCGGTGGGGCAGAGCGCCGCCTCTTGCGGTGCGGGCCGGCGAGCCAGCACGGCGCCGAGGACGAGGCATGCCGCCCCCAGCGCCACCACGCCCGAGGCGCCGATCAGGGCCGCCGCGAAGCTGCCGGTATGTTCGACGGCGATGCCAGCCGGCAGCGGCCCGAGGATCTGCCCCAGCCCGTAGGCGGCGGTAAGCGCGCCCACCACCTTTGCCGAGGCGCCGCCCGACAGTTCCCGGCCGAGCGTGAAGGAGAGCGTGACGATGCCCACGAAGGTGCCGCCGAACAGCACCGCCGAGGTGAACCCGCCCACCGCGCCCAGCCCCGCCAGCGGCAGCACAATGCCGACCGCCTGCGCGAGGTGCGCGAGGATCAGGCCGCGCCATGCGCCGAGCCGGCGCCCGACCGCTGCCCACAGCAGTCCCGAGGGGATGGCGGCCAGTCCGGCGACCATCCAGGCGGCCTCGCCGATGGCCGCGGTGTCCGGCGTGCGCTTCAACATGGCGACCATGAAGGTGCCGGTGACGATGTAGCCGGCCCCCTCGAGGAAGTACGCGGCTGTGAGCAGCAGCAGCGGTGCCGACAGCGTCTTGCCGAAAGCGGCAGGCGGGCGGGCGGCGTGGTGCGGGACGTGATCGCTCACCCACAGCCAGGCGGGCACGGACAGCGCCACGCACAGGGCTCCCAGCACCAGCCAGTCGCCGTCCCAACCCAGCCGGTCGCCGAACAGCGCTACGAACAGGCCAGAGCCGGCGATTCCTCCGCCGACGCCGGTGTACATCCAGCCGGCCCAGGCCTCCCGCCCGGCGCGCGCCAGCGCGTCCAGCACCATGGCGACGCCCAGGATGAACAGCCCGGCGCTCGCCAGGCCGGCGAGGAAGCGCAACACTGACCAAACCGCGAAGTCGGTGGTCAGCCCCATGCCGGCGGTCGTCCCGAGGCTCAGGAGCAGGGCGCCCCGGAACGTCCAGGTGCGCACCGCGCCGTGCGGCACCCAGCCGGCCCCGACCGCGCCCAGGAAGTAGCCGAGGTAGTTCAGCGACGCCAGCAGCCCGGCCCCGTCCCCGCCAAGCCCGGTGGCCGCCTGCATGGCCGGCAGGATCGGTGCGAAGGCGAAGCGGCCCACGCCCATCGCCACCACCAGCGTCAGCAGCCCGCCGACCAGCACCCGGATCATGAAACCGCTCCTCTCACGTCGGCGGCCAGCATTGCGCGCCTTGCGGATCATCGCCAATTAAATGTTCCGATGCCTCCTATCGTTTCGGGTGAAGGCGGGACACTCCGGCAGCGTGTCGGCGGGGTTGCGGGCGCTGAATCGGCGTGCTAGGCAGACGCACGATTGGCGCGCTGTGTCGCGACTCGGGAGCCTGCCGTGCGAACAGCGACGGAACAGGTGGGAATAGCGGAGAACAATGCATGCCCTACGTCGTCACCGAAGCCTGCATCAAGTGCAAGTATACGGACTGCGTCGAGGTCTGCCCCGTGGACTGCTTCTACGAGGGCGAGAACATGCTCGTCATCCACCCGGATGAGTGCATCGACTGCGGCGTATGCGAGCCGGAGTGCCCAGCGGAAGCGATCATTCCGGACACCGATGGCAGGGCCGACCAGTGGATGGAGCTGAACCGCGAGTACGCGGGCAAGTGGCCCAACCTGACCCGCAAGAAGGCCGCTCCGCCCGACGCCGACGCCAACAAGGGCGTGGACGGCAAGTTCGAGAAGTTCTTCAGCCCGAACCCTGGCACGGGGAACTGAGTCTCTCGTTGCGCTTCACCTTCGGCTCAACGCAACCTACCCGACCGTGCGGCCTGGCAGGTTGGGTTGAGCGGAGCGAAGTCCAGCACTGACGCCGATTCGCACCGGCTGCAGCGGGGCGCCGATTTATGCTGCTATGCAAAAAAGTGGGGTCCGCCATCCCTCGGCAGCAAAAGAATCCGGACGATGGCTTGCGCGTAACCTTTGTAACTCGGACGTAATATGGGTATACTCCCCGTCCGGAAGCCGGCCCCTGCGCCATTGCCGGTGCTCCCTTAGAAAGAAGGCTCATCGCCTCCATCGCTGCCGCGGGGGAGACTCCATTCCCGCGGTTGGGTGGCGGCCGTAGGGCCTTTTTCGCCCCCGTTCCACCAGGGCGGCAAAATGGCAAGGTCGCGAGAGTGAGAGCCAACAAAGATGTCGAACAAGCTTGATTTCGAAGCGGGTGACTTCGTGGTTTACCCGGCCCATGGCGTCGGTCGAGTCGAGGGTATCGAAACCCACGTCATCGCGGGTCAAGAAATTCAGCTTTACGCGATCACCTTTGAAAAAGAGCGCATGACGCTGAAGGTGCCGGTCACCAAGGCCAAGAACTCGGGCCTGCGCCGGCTGTCGACCAAGGACCGGATCAAGGTCGCTCTCGAGACCCTGCAGGGCCGTTCGCGCATCCGCCGCACGATGTGGAGCCGCCGGGCCCAGGAGTACGAAGCCAAGATCAACTCCGGCGATCCGGTGTCGATCGCCGAGGTGGTGCGCGACCTGTACCGCGGCACCGACCAGTCCGACCAGTCCTACAGCGAGCGCCAGATCTATCAGGCCGCGCTGGAACGTCTGGCCCGTGAACTGGCCGCCGTCGAGAAGATCGACGAGCTGAAGGCTACCGAGCGTCTGGAGCAGGTCCTGAAGAAGGCCGCCTGATCCGGGCCTCCGCTCTACCCGATGAGACGAGGGACGGCTTCGGCCGTCCCTTTTCGTTTTCGCCTTCCGTTGGAGCGTGTGCGTTGCTTACACTCGGTGGACGCGGGGTTCTCCCGCACCCGAGCCAAAGCTGCACCTGCCCATGGCCGAAAGGCACAAATTCGCCGATCTCGGACGTCCGCGCTGCATCTGGGCGGTCGCCTCGGTGCACGCCCAGCTTGACCGCCTGTACGCGATCCACGAGGCCATCGGCGCCCGCTTCCGGCCGGGCGACCGGCTCGTCTATCTCGGCAACATGGTAGGCGGGGGACCGCATGTGGCCGAGACGGTGGACGAGATCCTGGCCTTCCGCCGGGCGCTGCTGTCGCTCCCCGGCATGTTCCCCACCGACATCGTCTACCTGCGCGGCAGCCAGGAGGAGATGTGGAAGAAGCTCCTCCAGCTCCAGTTCGCCCCTAACCCGCGCGAGGTGCTGGACTGGATGATGAACCAGGGTGTGGCGCCGACGCTGGCGGCCTACGGCGGCACGCCCGAACAGGGCATGGCCGCGGCGCGCGGCGGGGCCGTGGCGCTCGGTCGCTGGACCGCGGCGCTGCGGGCGAACATGCAGGCAAGGCCGGGCCACGAGACGCTGTTCAGCACGGTGCGCCGCGCCGCTTACACCGGCGCCCCGGACAGGCCGGACTCCGGCGGTGTGCTATTCGTCAATGCCGGTGTCGATCCGTCGCGCCCCTTTGGCCATCAGGGCGACAGTTTCTGGTGGTCGGGTAACAGCTTCGCCCGCCTCACCCAGCCCTTCGGCGGCTTCCACCGGGTGGTGCGCGGCTATGACCCGACCCGCCAGGGCGTGCAGGTCACCGAGTTCACCGCCACGCTCGACGCCGGCTGCGGCTTCGGCGGTCCGCTTGTGTGCGGCGTGTTCTCGCACACCGGCGACGTCCTGGAGATGTTCCAGGCGTGAGGTCGCAGGCCTTCCCCAACCGCAAGGCTGCCATGCCGGCCGGCTTGCCGACGCAAGAAAACGGCCCAACTGGTTCATTAGGACATCCCGAATCGGTCTTGCCGTCCGGCTGAGCGCCGGACGCAAGCGGTTGTCCCCCTTTTTCGTCATGTACCTGTGATCCAACCTGCCCGTTCTCTTCGTATAGGAGCGTAACAGGGCGGGGACCCGGCTGTTGTCCAGAACGTCGGTACCCGGATTACGCAGCGGCAACGACATAAGTCCCCAAAGAGGGAGCCGCCGAGACGGAGGGAAGGGATACGGGATGGCGTACATCGACGATCCAGAAACACAAAAGGCCAATCTGAGCTTCATCAAGGCCTCGATGCGCGAGCCGCTGCTTACGCGCGACCACGAGTTCGATCTTGCCCGCAAATGGCGCGAGCAGGGGAACGAGCGGGCGCTGCACGAGCTGGTCCGCGCCTATACCCGGCTGGTGGTCGCCACCGCCGCCCGTTTCCGCAACTACGGCCTGCCCATGGGCGACCTGGTGCAGGAGGGCAACGTCGGCCTGATGCAGGCGGCCAGCCGCTTCGAACCGGACCGCGAGGTGCGCTTTTCCACCTACGCCGCGTGGTGGATCCGCTCGGCGATGCAAGACTACATCCTGCGCAACTGGTCGATCGTGCGCACCGGCACGACGGCGGCGCAGAAGTCCCTGTTCTTCAATCTCCGCCGTCTGCGTGCCCGCATCGAGAACGCGACCTCCGGCACCGGCATGACCAAGGAAGGCCGGGAGTGGGTCGCCGGCCAGCTCCAGGTCGAGGTGACCGAGGTGGAGGCAATGGAGATGCGCCTTTCCGCCACCGACCAGTCGCTGAACTCGCCGGTGGCCGACGGCTCCGACGAGGACTGGCAGGACTTTCTGGCCGACCAGCGGCCGAGCCCGGAGGAGGTCGTCATCGGCATGCGCGACTCCCGGACGCGGTCGGCTTGGCTGGCCGAGGCGCTGGGCGAGCTGTCCCCGCGCGAGCGCACCATCATCCAGGAGCGTCGCCTGCGCGAGGAGGGCGCCACGCTGGAGGAGCTTGGCCGGGAGCTGGGCGTCAGCAAGGAGCGCGTGCGCCAGTTGGAACACCGCGCGCTTCTGAAGCTCCGCCAGTCCATGCTGAAGCGCGTCGAAGGCTACGAGGACCTGCTGGTCGAGGCGTAAAAAACCCTCTCCCGCCCCGGGAGAGGGAGGGACCCGCGGCAAAGCCGCGGGAGGGTGAGGGTACGGCAAGGATCTTTGATTTTACCCTCACCCGGCGCCTTCGGCGCCACCCTCTCCCGGGGCGGGAGAGGGCTCCTTATTGCGGCGCCGTCGCCCGCTGCCAGTTCGTCGGCCCGAGGCCCGCTTTCGACATCCGGCCGAGCGCCACCATGTTGCCGCCGAGGCCCACGTCCGGCCGGCTGGCGACCTGCTCCGGCGTCAAGTCTTCGTTCAGGACGATGGCGTTCTGCGGGGCCGAGAAACGGCCCTCGTCGAGGCGCACAGGAACGCGCCGGCGCTGCATGGTCATGGGGGCGCCGATGGTGACGATGACCTGTTCCGGCTGGCGGTTCATGCCGAGCACCACGTCGTCCACCTGGCCGATGTTGCGTCCGGTGGAGGACAACACCTGCCGGCCCATCAGCTCCAAGGGCGATAGCGTGGCGACCGGCTCCGGGGCCATCATCTCATAGCCGCTGGCGCAGGCGCCCAGGACCAGCAGGGCGGCGAGGGGAAGCAGGGCGGACGGTGCGCGGGCCATGGCGTTCCTCAGGGATTGGGACCAGCTCACCGCCATAATTTGGGATTCCCCGCACGATGGGGCCATACCCACCACTGGTTACCCCAGCGCGGGCTCATCCACGTTCAGGTCCAGCCGCCAGATCTCGGTGGCGCCGGTGCGGCCGCGCAACGGGTAGATGCCGAGACTCTCCAGGGGGGCCGCGTCGCGTCCTTCTGCGGCGGTGGTGGCGCTGGCCAGCACGAACACCTCGGCGTCGCCTTGCAGGCTGGCCGCCAGTTCCTCGATGCGCGAGGCGACGTTCACCGTGTCGCCGACGATGGTGTAGTTGATCCGGTTGGCCGAGCCGATGTTGCCCACCACCACCGGGCCGGAATGCAGGCCGATGCGCATGCTGATCGGCGGCAGGCCGCGCGCCGCGCGCAACACGTTGTCCTCGTGGATGGTGCGGGCGATGGCGTGCGCGGCGCGCAGCGCGCGGGCGGCATGGTCCTCCTGCTCGTCCGGTGCGCCCCAGAACGCCATGATGGCGTCGCCGATGAACTTGTCCACCGTGCCGCCCTCCGCCTCGATGCAGGCGGCGACCGTGGTGAAGTGCTCGTTCAGCAGCGCCGCGGTCTCGGCGGCCTCCAGATGCTCGGCCAAGCGCGAGAAGCCGCGGATATCGGTAAACATCACCGTCACCTCGCGCTCTTCCGAGTTCAGGCCGGCCGCCGTGGTGTCGCGCCGGTGCATGAGGCGCAGCACCAGCGCCTTCGGCACATAGGTCTCGAACCATTGCAGGCCGGCGACCATGGCGTTGAAGGCGGCGGACGCGCGGCTCAACTCCTGCAGGCGCGAGTCGGGTAGCTCCGCCACGCTGCGGAAATCGAAGGAGCGCACGCGATCCGCGGCTTCCGCCAAGCGTGCCACCTGCCGGCTGATGCGCCGGCCAACCAGCAGCGCCACCGCCACCGACACCAGCAGGATGGCGAAGCCGGCCAGTCCGGTGGTGTAGAGGCGCGTCACCTCCGCCCCCATCTGCTCGGCCCGCACGGCGATGCCGACGATCCACTCCTGCCGGCCGTAGCCGGCCATGGAGCGCATGAGGAACATCCGGTCCTCGCCGCCGACGCGCACCATGCGGACCTCGGTGCGGTTCCTCGGGCTCTCCATCGGCTGGCCGCGGTTCCACAGGGCCGACAGCACGGGGTCCTTCACCTCGTCGATGCGCGGCAGCGGCGGCCCGTCCGTCCTGTCGGAGAAGTCGAGCTTCAGCGCCGCCAGTGACGGGTGCGCCAGCACGTGGTCGCGGTCGTAGAGCACGAAGGCGTTGACGCCCTGCTCGACGTACAGGTTGGACAGGAAGCGCGACAGGTCGCCCAGCGACACGCCGACCACCACCTGCCCCAGGTACTTGCCGTCCTTGCGCACGGGATGGAACAGCGACAGGAAACTGGTGCGCGCGTCCTTGCTCCACAGCGGCTCGGCCCATTGCGGCGTGCTGCGGCCGGCGCCGTTGAACACCTCGGCCGGGACGTCCTTGGCGCTGCGCAGGTCGACGCCGTGCACCATCAGCAGCCCGTCCAGCCGTCCCACCCGCACGCCGGTCAAGTCGGCGCCGATGAAGGCGACGCCGGTCACGTCCGGCGCGCCGCCCAGGGCGCCGCGCAGCGTGTCCTCCAGCCGGCGGGTGTCGGTGGGGTCCAACTCGTTGCGCTCGATCAGCTTGGCGACGAACTTCGCTATGTCGGCGGCCGGGTCGAGCTGGTGGCGCACCCGCACCTCGACCCCGGCGAGCGCCAAGTCGGCCTTGTCGTTGAGCAACGTGAAGGTGTTCCGTCCGGCACTGACCAGCCCGAGGATCAGCACGCTTGCCACCGCCGCCAGCATCAGCGAACCGAAGCCGACCACCAGCACCGCCGCGATGGGCAGGTGGAGGCGGCGCGTCCGGGGGCTTGGTGCGGATGGAGGATCGGCGGGGGCGGCCATGGCCGGCAAGGTATCCGCGCCGGCGCCGACGGGCAATCATGTAGGGGTGAGGTGAACGGAATGTCACGCTGGAATTTGCCCCCTCCCTGACCCTCCCTCTCTACGAGGTGGAGGGGACTGGGCGTCGCGGCGGCAGACCCCCTCCACCTCGAAGAGGGGGAGGGATGGGGAGGGGGCGAAACAAGCTTACCGGTCCGCGATCACCTTCACCATTGGCCGCGCCTGCACCGGTGTGCCGGGCGGGATGTCGTTGATGATGCGGAACAGTTCCTCGGCGTGCGGCTTGTCGGCCATGCGGGCGACGAACTGCTCTGCCGTGTCACCCGGGCGCACCGGCAGCGTCTGGATGCGCTCCGGCCGGTAGCTCGCCGCCTCATTCTGCGACAGACGGTGGAAGCTCATGGTCGTCTGTCTGAACGCCGGGTCGTAGCGGCGCAAGGACCCGGGCGGAGCCAGGAAGGTGAAGCGATAGACGGCGTCGCCGCCGACGGACACCGTCACCAGCCGTGCGTCCACCTGGCCCTGCTCGGTCTCCGCCTGGGTGACGGCGGTGGCGGCGGGCAGGCCGTTGATGTCCAGGCGCTGCACCCCCTGCGTCCGCGCCCCCTGGAGCGACTGGGCCAGGACGTCGGCCGGATCGCGGACTCCGGGAGCCCGGCCGCCGTCGAACACCATGACCGCGCCGCCTGGCCCCTTGGCCATCACCTGCTCGGCGCCGTTCAGCAGACTGAAGCCCTCCGGTACGGAAAAGCCGATGCCGAGCTTCGGGTGCACGAAGGCGTTGCTGCGCACGAAGCCATTCTCCGGGCTGTCGCCCCAGATGGTTCCGTTCATCGCCGTCATGTACGGCTCGACCGGCCGGCCGCCGCCGCGTGGAGCCGCGCGCGCCAGGTCGGCCGCGTGCTGGACGCGGTCCTCGGTCTGCGGGTGGGTGGCGAAGAAGTCGAAGCCCTCGCTCTTCTTCTTGCCGCTCTTCAGCGCCTCGTACTGGCTGTAGCGTCTCATCGTCTCCAGAAACGTCGCCATGGCGAACGGGTCGTAGCCCGCCGCCTGGAGGAGCTGCACGCCCACCTCGTCCGCCTCCGTCTCCTGCCCGCGCGAGTAGCTGGCGATGTAGAGGTTGGAGCCCAGGCCCAGCACCTGCGCGATCTCCGGGCTGCCGAGCACCATGCCCACGCCGGCCGCCAGCAGCCCGGCAATGGTCGAGCGGTTCATGCGCGAGGTGGAATGCTGGCGGAGCACGTGCCCCATCTCATGCGCCATCACGCTGGCGACCTCCGCCTCGTCCTTGGCGAGCGCCATCAGGCCGCGCGTCAGGTGCACGTAGCCGCCGGGCAGCGCGAAGGCGTTCACCACGTCGCTGTCGAGCACCGTGAAGCTCCACCGCACGTCCGCCCCAGCCGCCGCGGCGAGGCGGCGGCCGATCCCCTCGACGAAGCGCTGCACCTTCGGGTCGCGGTACTCGCCGCCGTATTGCTGCACGAGTTTCGGGTGCTCCTGCGCGCCCAGCGCCTCTTCGCTGGAGACGGCGGGCGCCGGGCCGCTGCTACAAGCCAGGAGCGTGAGCGCGGCGATAAAACTGAGGATGGGGTTGCAGAGGGACCACATGGACGGCATACCCTGAACGGAGAATCTTTTACGACGATGAACCGCGGTACGCCGCGGAATGTTCCGCCCATGCTCGGCCGCGTCGCTCCGCTATTCGCCGCCCTGCTCCTGCTGGCCGCCGCGTCGCCCGCCGACCGGCTGGCGTCGGCGGGCAGCGGGCGCGTGAGCGCGGTGGTGGACGGCGGCACCCTCGACCTGGACGATGGCCGGCGCGTGCGGCTGGCCGGCATCGAGGCCGCCAAGCCGCCCCCCGGCCGCGAGGAGGAACGGCGCTGGCCTCTGGCTGAAGGCGCCACCGAGGCGCTCAGGGAATTGGCGCAGGGCCGCACCGTCGAGCTGCACGGTGTTGTGGAGGACCGCTACGGCCGCTGGCTGGCGCAGGTGGTGCGCGCGGATGGGCTTTGGCTTCAGGCCGAGTTGCTGCGGCGCGGTCACGCCCGTGTGCAGACAAGGCCCGACGCCCGCGAGCTGGCAACCGAGCTGCTGGCCGCCGAGGCCGAGGCGCGCACGGCCCGGCGCAGCATCTGGCGCACGCACGCCTACGCGGTGCGCGCGGCCGACGATGTGGAGCGCCTGCGCCGCGACCGCGATAGCTTCCAGATCGTCGAGGGACGGGTGGTGACGGCATCCAAGGTGCGCGGGCAGGTTTTCCTGAACTTCGCCGAGGACTGGCGTGGCGACTTCTCCGTTCACATCGGCCGCGACGCGCAGAGGTTGTTCGCGCGGGCCGGCGTCGATCCATTGGCGCTGGAAGGGACGGTGGTTCGCGTGCGAGGATGGATCGCCGAGCGCAACGGTCCGGTGATCGAGGCGACGCATCCGGAGCAGATCGAGCGGGTGGAGGATGCAGGCCCCCACCCCTTACCCCTCCCCCGCTCCGCAAGGGAGGGAGAAGACCCGCGCGACGCGCGGGGAGGATGGGGGCAAATGTCCCCCGATGAGGACGACTGATCAGCTCCCCTTCGCCGCCACCCGCTGCGTTGCCGGGGTGGGGTCGCGCATGAGCAGGCGAGGCCGGCTGAAGGGGGCCAGCCGCTCCATGAAGTCCAGCAGTTCGAGCATGGGTGAGGCGCGGAAGAACTGGGCGATCGGCAGGTCCATCCACAGCTGATCGGCGTGCGCGTACACTTCGAACGGGCTGTCGCCTAGCCCGTCGCCGTTGCGGTCGAAGCCCTCGTAATCGTCCCAGTGGTTGCCTGTCCACTCGTGGCGTAACGCCGTGCCGCCACCCTGCACGGCGACCGCGCCGAAGTTGCCGACGAAGTCGTTGCCGCGGATGCGGTTGCCCTCGCCGTCGCTGTGGAAGCGGATGGCGACACCGTTGTAGGCGACGCGATTGCCCTCGATGGTGTTGGGCACCTCGGGATCGTTGGGGGAGATGTCCACGTAGATGCCGGTGCCGTTTACCACCACGTCGTTGTCAATGACGGTGATGCCGTCCGATTCCTTCAGCCCGATGCCGATCGACGACGGGCCCTGGCCGTTGGTAATGCGGTTGTTGCGGATCTCGATGCCGGCGCTTTGGATCGTGAAGATGCCGGCGGTGTTGCCGTCGAGCACGTTGCCCCGCGCCAGGTTGTTCTTGGAGTGCATGAAGCGCAGGCCGTAGCGGCCACCGACGGAGCGGTTGCCGACGATGCGGTTGTTGTTCGAGTACGCGATGGACAGGTCGCGGGTGCCGGTTGCCTGATTGTCCTGCACCAGGTTGTCCATGCTGTACCACAGGCGGATGGCGTCGCCGCGCTCGCCCAGTTCGGTGCTCCGCGCGCCGATGCGGTTGCGGCGCACCACGTTGTGGTCGGCCTGTTGCAGGTTCACGCCGAACAGGCAGTTCTCGAGGACGTTGTCCTTGACGACATTGTAGCGCCCGCGCACGAGGATGCCCGAGTCGACCACGTCCTGCATGTGGCCGGAGTTGACGATGCGCAGGCTCTGCACGGTGACGCCGTTGGCGTCGATGGTCACCACCGTTCCCCTGCCGCCGTTGTCGACGGTGGCCGTGCCGCCGCCGTCCAGCGTCATCGTCCGGGTGATGATCACCGGGCCGGCGTAGATCCCGGGCTCCAGCACCAGCGTGCCGCCGGGCGGGGTGGCGTCCACCAGCGGCTGGAGCGGGCGCGGCGCGGGCTCCGCGGCATGGCCAGGAGTGACGGTGAGGAGGGCCGCCAGCAGGGCGGCAGCGGGCAGGGACAGGCACAGCATGGGCGCATCTTCCGTCCACGGTAGCGGCCGGGCAAGCGTCGTCTGTGTGCAAAAGCCGGGAGGCTGGAGCGGCGCTGCACTGACGTCCAAACGTCTTGGCGGAGCGGGCGCGCTAGCCCTACACTCCTCATCCTCACCACAGGACGCCTTCATGCCCCGCAGCGAGCTATTCCCGCCCATCGATCCTTTCAGCTCCGGTATGCTGCGGGTCGACGATCTCCACACGATCTATTGGGAACAGTGCGGCAATCCGCGGGGCGTGCCGGTGGTCTTTCTGCACGGCGGACCGGGGGCCGGGGCGTCGCCGACGCACCGGCGTTTCTTCGACCCGCACCACTACCGCATCGTCATCCTCGATCAGCGCGGGGCCGGCCGTTCCAAACCGCTGGGCGAGGTGCGCCGAAACGACACCGACCTGCTGGTGCAGGACCTGGAGATGCTGCGCCGCCACCTGGGAATCGAGCGCTGGCTCCTGTTCGGCGGCTCCTGGGGCTCGACGCTGGCGCTGGCCTACGCCGAGACGCATCCGCAGCGCTGCCTGGGGCTGATCCTGCGCGGCATCTTCCTGATGCGCTGGCAGGAGATCGACTGGTTCCTCTACCACATGCGCGTGATCTTCCCCGAGGCGTGGACCACCTTCGTCGGCCACATCCCGGAAGTCGAGCGCGGCGACCTGCTGGAAGCGTACTGGAAGCGCCTTGACTCGCCCGACCCGGCGGTGCGCATGGCGGCGGCACGGGCGTGGAGCGTGTACGAGGGGGCGTGCTCGTCGCTGCTGCCCTCGCCCGAACTGATCGCCGCCAGCGGCGAGGACACGCACGCGCTGGGGTTGGCGCGCATCGAGGCGCACTACTTCCGTGCCAACCGTTTCACGCCGGAGGACCGGCTGTTGCGCGACGTGAACCGCATCCGCCATCTGCCGGCGGTGATCGTGCAGGGCCGCTACGACATCGTCTGTCCCATCGCCACGGCCGACGAGTTGCGCCGCGCCTGGCCCGAAGCCGACTACCGCGTGGTCTCCGACGCCGGCCACTCCGCCATGGAGCCCGGCATCCGCGCGGCGCTGGTACAGGCGACGGAACGGTTCAAGGACGTGCGGTAGGGGGCTCCACGCCGAGCCGGCGGGCGCAGTAGGCGACGAAATCGGCGGCGAGCACTAGGGCCTGTTGACATTCATCGCGTTGCCAAGACAGCAGCGACGAGGTGGAGGCTCGCCGCGAAGCTGGTGTCGGTTTTGTCGTAGCGGGTGGCAATGCGCCGGAACCCTTTGATCTTG
>Ga0196970_1000358_pt1 | contig 57443 bp, 49 predicted proteins | sample S1v_513CmetaG_FD_148672 | JGI IMG/M metagenome (GOLD analysis project Ga0196970, IMG submission 148672) | Soil microbial communities from Anza Borrego desert, Southern California, United States - S1+v_5-13C | ecosystem: Environmental > Terrestrial > Soil > Desert | place: USA: California...
ACTCCGCACCCCAAAGAATTTGAGCGCGTCTTTGGACATACCGCCAATTCGATGCTCCGCCTGGAGCATGCCCGCACCCAGGCCATGAAATACAACATCACGATTGTGCTCAAAGACCGCTATACTGCAATAGTAACCCCCGAGGGTGAGTGCTGGTATAACATCAACGGGAACCCCGGTCTGGCTACCGGCGGAAGCGGTGATGTGCTGACAGGTCTCATCACAAGTCTGCTCGCACAGAAGTATGAACCCCATCACGCAGCCATGCTTGGCGTATACCTCCACGGCCTTGCGGCTGATATTGCATTAGCAGACCAGTCGATGGAGTCACTCATTGCGAGTGATATTCTGACCCATATTGGAGCGGCGTTCAAAACACTGTACTAGTAGCAGCAAGTGGGAAGTCACTGCACGAACAGCATGTCGGTTTGCCATATTCGTTTGACAATTGCTCATTAGTCTTTTAGGTAACTTGTAGGGAGAAACTGCGATTATGAAGCATTTGCTACTGTCTCTCTACCTCCTCTTTTCCACGTACAGCCTTTTCGCCCAGCAGGCAGAGGCCTATACCTGTAAAAGACCTGCGTCGTTTGCTGCTCTGGCAAAGACAACCATTGCAACGCCGGAGGAAGATGACTACGATATCCATCATCTTAACCTTGATCTGTTCATTGGTAATGAAAGCGCTTCCTTCAAAGGAATGGCGCAGCTAGACTGTCGCGTTACTGCCACGTCTATGCCCGTATTTGCCTTTGAACTACACGACACCATCATCATTGATTCCTTCAAGCTAAACGGGCAGCTACTTGCTGTGCAAACGTATACCAGCAATGCGCCCGTTATCCCTAACCTTGTCAGGAAAGTCACTCTGCCCGTTGCTTTACCTCAGCATTCCTATTTCACGGCAGAGATCTACTACCACAGCCCTGATCCATTCTTTCCACCCGCATCCTTTCAAAGTCGCGGGTTAAGGAACGGCGCTGGTCAGGATGGTCGTATCACCTACACTGCCTGTGAGCCCTACTATGCCGCACTATGGTGGCCATGCAAGCAGTCGCTTCAGGATAAAATCGATTCTACTGACATCTGGATCACCGTGCCGGACTCGCTCAAAGCTGGCAGTCAGGGATTGTTGAAGAATGTAACTAACATCGCTCCATCGTTTAAACGATACGAGTGGAAATCTACCTATCCTATCGCCTACTACCTGGTTTCCCTGGCCGTCGGTGACTACGTTGAACAGTCTTATTACATGCATTTTCCCGGAAGTTCAGATTCAATGCTCATTCAGAACTACCTGTATCATAGTGTTGATCCATGGTTTATGGCTGAACTTGACAGTACGGAGAGTATGATCAAATACTTTTCTTTTATCCTGGGCAGATATCCTTTCTGGAAGGAAAAATATGGACACTGCCTTGCGCCTGCAAACCTCGCTATGGAGAACCAGACCATGAGCACTATGGGCCACCCGGCGGTAGCACATGAACTGGCGCACCAGTGGTTTGGAAACAATGTTACCTGTGGCACCTGGAAAGATATCTGGCTGAACGAAGGGCTGGCCACTTACCTCGATCTGGTGTGGTCGGAGCATATCGGCGGGATAGTTCCATGGGATAACTATATGTCGGGCCTGGCTTCCAACAATTCACTCTATATCACAGACACTACTTACCAGCACTTGCCGGCCATCGCATACAATAAGGGAGCAGCCGTTATGAGGATGCTTCGCAATCTGGCACCAAACGACTCTGTTTTCTTCAAGTCTTTAGAGACCTACCAATCGTTGTATTCAGGATCTACTGCTACCACCGCTGACTTCCAGAATGTTTTCGAGTCGCAGTACGGCTTCGGTCTGGATACCTTCTTTAATCAATGGGTATATCTGAAAGGATATCCCATTTTTAAGGTGCATTATGCGCAGTCCGCAACTCAAACATTTATTCGGTTAGTACAGACTTCTTCACTTCCTGGTGTTGTTCCCTATTTCTTCACAACACCGGTAGAACTCATGCTTCGGAGTCAGCAGGGAGACACGTTAGTCCGCATTTCGCATGTCAGCAATAATGATGTATTTGTTTTTGACTGGTCTAAGCCCTTACTGAGCCCAGCTAGTTCACCCGTTGTTATCGATCCGCAAAGCCTTATTTATCATAGGCGTTTGACACCAGTGAAGGACCCTTCAATACTTTCTGTCAATGATTTAAGCGGCCCAAAGCTATTGATCTATCCCAATCCTAGTTCCTCTAACTGGACGATTGAAAATCTATCTGTCGGTCAAAGGCTAAGGCTACTATCCATCAGCGGCAGACTCTTGTGGGAGCATACTGCAGTGACTCCAACTGTTGCAACACCTCAGCTTGGAGTTCCATCAGGCACCTACCTGCTGCAAATTGCAGATCCCTCAGGGACAGTCCATACAGAAAAGCTGCTACTCACCCACTAGCAACCCTATAAAGTTTTCTAAGGTCCACTCGTGCTAAGAGGGCTCCCCTTTTTGGGGAAGGTTTGGAGGGGTTGTGGCTTTGATGGGCCTAAAACTCCCACCCAATATCCTTGCGGTAATATTTGCCTTCGTAGCTTATACGCTCTGCATTTGCATAGGATGTCGCAAGAGCGGATTTGATGTCGTCGCCAAAGGAAGTCACTGCTATTACCCGGCCACCATTCGTAACTGTGGTTCCATCCTTTACAGTTGTGCCGGCGTGGAAGACGATACTATCCTGTACGTTTTCTATACCTGAAATGGTGTGGCCCTTGGCGTAACTTCCCGGGTATCCTTCAGCTACCAGCATTACCGTACACGCTGCGCGTTCGTCGTGCTTTACTTCTGCCTCGTTCAGCTTCCCTTCATGCATTAGCCACAGTAGTTCCACCAGATCGTTCTCCAGTCTCGGCATCACCACCTCCGTTTCAGGGTCACCCATCCTGCAGTTGTATTCTATCACATAAGGGTCGTCGCCCACCTTTATCAATCCGGCAAAGATGAAACCCTTGTAGGTGATGCCTTCCTGCTTCAGCCCTGCCACTGTAGGTTTTATAATGCGTTCTTCCACCTTCTTCATGAAGTCTCCCTGCGCAAAAGGCACCGGGGAGATAGCCCCCATTCCTCCTGTGTTCAGACCAGTGTCTCCTTCCCCTATTCTCTTATAGTCTTTTGCCTCAGGCAAAATCACATAGTGCTCGCCATCGGTCAACAGAAAAACGGAAAGCTCTATTCCGGTGAGAAACTCCTCGATGACCACCTTTTTACTTGCATCACCAAACTGACCTTCCTTTATCATCTGGGTGAAAGCAGCGATAGCCTCGTCAGTTGTAGTAGCTATCACCACGCCCTTTCCCGCAGCCAGTCCATCGGCCTTTAGTACTACAGGAAGCGTGTGCCGCTGTATATAGGTGATGCCCTCATCGAAGCTGGCTTCGTCAAATTCCCGGTAAGCAGCAGTTGGGATGCCGTGCCGCTGCATGAACTGCTTGGCAAAGGCCTTGCTCCCTTCCATCTGTGCGCCTGCCTGCGATGGACCGGCAACCATTATATGACTTAGCTGCGGATCGTTCTGAAAGTAGTCGTATATACCTGCTACCAGCGAGTCTTCGCCACCAGGGAGTACCAGGTCTATTTTGCTGGTAATACAGGTCTCCTTTATTGATTCAAAGTCGGTAACTGAAAAGTTGAGGTTCGATCCGTACTGTGCAGTACCGGCATTTCCCGGAGCTATGTACAGCTCCTTGCAATATTTGCTTTGTCTAAGTTTCCACGACAGCGCGCTCTCTCTTCCGCCCGATCCCAGCAACAGTATGTTATAAGCCTTCATATGGGCAGCAAAGATAGTTCTTCAGCTTATTAGGGACGCTATTTTGGAAAGGGTATCGTTTTCAGGAAGAAGTACAGGAACACAACTACAACGATCAGCGCCATTATCAGCAGCACCCGGTTCTGCTGCTTGTTTCGTTCGGGTGTTACCTCCGTCAGCAGGCCTGCTTCTTTCAACACTTGTAATGCCCGCTCCGCATCCTCCTCATGTACCTGAAGCTTCACCCCTTCCATGGCATTGGCGAGGTATGGCTGCATGACAACGGAGTGTTCATCCTTCAGAAATGAATAGATATCCTCAGCCTCCAGCAACGACTGCATCGCATGGGCCTCTGTCGGCGTCAGGAACGACTTAATGGTAATCAGTTCTTTCAATGCAACATGTATCTTTATTGAAGGTAAGGCATATTACCATGCCCCCTTATTACGGCTTTTTCTTCTCCACCTTTTCATGATACCCGAGGTACATGGGCAGCGCAGCCGAACCATACCATTGATACAACTCCACTGCCAGCATTCCCGACGAGATAGCTGGGTCACCCTCCAGTAGTTGCATTGCCTCTTCATTAGTCGTTACGTTCAGGATGAAGATACCCCGGTACGTACGCTCATTCTTCTTCATCGGCCCGGCAACCACCAGCTTCCCATTCTCTGCCAGCTTATTGATGTTGTCCATATGACCCCGGAACAGGCTGTCCACTACAGACTTGTCCTCTATTTTAGTCTCTCCTGTTTTCAGGATCACAAACGTATACTTCTTCATACCGTAGTCATCCCCACCCAGGGAATCAGCAAGTGCCTTGTCGTAAGCAGGATTATCTTTCTGAGCACTTACACTTACTGCACTTAACAGCAGGAAAGTAAGAAGGATTAATTTATACATAATGCGGATTAAACAATGAATTTACATCAGTTAGGCTAAACCTCTTAGGGTCCGGTATGCCCACATTCTAACCTTTCTCTCCTTTCTGCCGTCTTCTATTTGAAATAGCCAAATATGAAGTCTATTCTGTTCGGACTGCTGCTGCTTTGTTACTTCCCCTGCCTCGCCCAGGAGCATAGCTTTGTGAAGATGCTGAGTGAACCTGCCCTTAAGGTAATCCCCGGGCTGCACGGTTCATTTTACACCATCAGCACTCAGCTCGACTGCCCTGACGACCTCGTTATCATCCGTCACTTCAGCAGCAGCGGAGCCACTTTGAAGACTTTTCAGTCTCCGCCGTATATAGGTGCGCTCGCCAGCTTCGATGCTGTAACCAACGAGAAGAATAACCTGGTGCTGTACCTAAAGCTGAACGAACTAAATCATCTGTTGTACGAATTCGATAGCCTCGGGAACATTATCTGGAACAAAAGTTACCAGTTCGTAACTCCACAGATGAAGTTTACAAAACTTAAAGCTGCAGTTGATGGATACTACCTGCTGGGTACTACTTATTCCCCAACGTTTACAGATAGTTCCAGGGCAATAATAACAAAGTTGAATACCCTTGGCAATGTGCGCTGGGTAAAATACTACCGGATGAACAGTGCACTGGCGGCAATGACCGACTTCAACGACATGCTGGTCGAAGGCAATCAGATCCTGATTGCAGGGGCGTACTACTACACTTCTCAATATCTTGGGCAAGGCCCCTACAGACCCATAATGGCGGTACTGGACACTGCGGGGAACTTCCAGAGCGGATACTACTACATCACCGACTCCAGTAGTATGACCAGCTTTGAGAAGTATCAGTTTATGAGCCTGGACAAGACACCTAACGGCAGCTATTACCTCGGTGCACGTAACGGTGGTAATGAGCATGCTATCTTCAAACTTGACGCCTCCCTGAATATCTCCTGGGTAAAACGGGCTCCCTCCGGAAAGTTTACGACCATGTGTGCCGGGTATGAGGAGGATGTGATGATTGTAAGAGACAATGGCTGGGGCAACCTGGTGCTTCGCTTTGATTCGTCCGGCAACTCTTATACTGGCCGCCGCACAAAAGCGGTAGCCAATGATCTGCAGTACGGTCTCGTCAACACAATCGTACAGCACAACTGCGGTTTTCTGCTAGGCAACAGCCACAACATGATAGCACGTACTAACAGCCAGATGCAGTTTTGCATTGACAGTGTGCAGACCACGATGTTGCCCACCTACTACCCTGTAAATAATCATTACCGCAATAGCATAAGCATCAGCAGTGGTGCCATCAGTTCGTATAACCAGTATACCACCACAGCTCAGTACACCGTCACTAGTTCCACGGAAGCCAGTATCTGCTCCGGCACCTACAATTGTTCCGGAAGCACCACCAGTGTCGTTGATCCCGAACTGCTTGTCAGCCTGTATCCCAACCCGGCTAATAATGTACTGAATATCAGACTTGCTGATGACGGTGAGGTCATGATCTATGACATGAGTGGCAGGGTGGTGGGCGTACAGCAACTGAAAGGTGCAGCTAATAATGCCGTCTCAGTAGCCGCTATGGCGCCAGGTTCCTACCTTTTTAAGGTGATCAGCAACAATAAAGTAATGGTACAGAAAGTAGTGGTAGTACGTTAGTAGCACCCAAATGCGAGAGTTCCTTGTTGAGGTATAGCATGTCTATGCTCTCAGGTCTGGAGTCGCTATGAAGTATATCCGAAGTATTCCGGGAGCTGATCCGAAGAACATCTTCTGCACCTGTCCTGCACCTCTTCTGCAGGTGTGCTATAACTGTGCTATAGCTCAGCCCCGTTTTTAAGTAACATTTACGCTGTTTTTTTGTTTTTAGCAGGTTGAGGGACCGCTATAAAAAGAACAAAAGATTAGTCTTCAGCAGTCATAACTACTGAAGACTAATTCAAATGCTAAAGTGCCTATTGCCTGATCAGTTTCTCCACAAATATCACCTTACCCGTATGGTCGATGACCCTTACAAAGTAAACTCCCGGTGCAAGATGACTAATGTTTATCTCTTTCCTGATACCTGTACCCGCAGACACGGTTCCAACAGTTCTGCCTGTTAGGTCACATATCCTCACACCGGCATTGTTTAATGACTGTTCTGACGAGAGGGTTATGCTGTTTTGTGCAGGGTTAGGGTACATGCGGATGGTTCCCTGTTCCGGCTTCAGTGAATTCATACTCAGGGGAACATAGGTGATGAATAGGGTATCGTCGGTGGTACCGTCATTCCCATTGTCTACCAGCACGGCTGTTTGTGGTCCGTTTGGTCCGTTGAAGTGTCCATTTATAGTATGGGTAGCGTTCCCCTGGATAGGCAGGCCTGCTTGTATAAATTGCTTTACAGAGTCACCATCCAGAGTGTACACCCATAGGTTGTAGATTGACGGTGCACCACCTATCCTCCTTATCCGGTAGATGAATTGCTGGGGATTGTCTGTTATTAAGGAGTCATGCTGTTGTACACCTAATGCAGACACCATCATGTTCACTCCCTGAGTATAGTCGTGGTCTATTTCTGTAAAGAATCCATTCAGTGATTTCGGTGCGGCATCGTGTGTGCCGTAGGTCATTTCATGGCTACTGATGGTAGTGAAGTCAGTTTCACCTGGCACTGCATGCCTGGTTAGTGCCATGCTTCTGAGGTTATTCACCAGATCCCACCGCATGAAACTATCAGCGTAAGCGCTGGTAGCCATTGTCACAGCCAGGCTAGTATCTATACGATGGGCCAGTGGTATGACAGTGCCTGTGTCTGTGGTGTTCACATTCTTTGCGGCGTAGCTGTTGTTCAGGTACCCGTTAGCACCCAGACTTACAAAGTGGCCGGCAGTATCTGCTATATGGTAGTGAGATCCCTCGTGCAGAGATATCTGAAACTGGTCATGATCGCCGTTTCCCGCGGTAGTCTTTAGCCATGATGTGCCGCCGACTATCGGGTCATGTACACCCGGTGTGTTGAAACTGATCTTGTCCATGGAATCCGGATAGGTGCCACTATGTACCGAGTCATGACTCATTATATACCTGGTGGTGTTCACCAGGAAGTACTGATTCGAATCCAGTGGTCTGTTCGAGTCGTAGACAAACAGGCTGTCATACTTTATTGTAGTATGATGGAAAGGGAAGGTAGAAGGGGTCTTTATCTTATAGGGTAGCACGCTGTGATATCCCCACCTGCGAAGGGAAATCGTTACGGTCCGTGGGTTCGTCTGCTGGATGCTTTCATTAAAGGTGTTCTTCAGTCGGTACATACCTGTCCACATGCCCACTTTTGCCCACTCGGGAATGCCGTAAACCGCATAGCTGGTCCTGTCCAGTTGCTTCAGCCACAGGCGCTCAATCGCCTGCACATGCGCATCGTCGGTGTTTACTACTGTCGAAAGGTTGATCCCGGTTGGTAGCCCGAACCAGTTGGAGAAAGTATTATCCCGGTACACCCGGTAAAGGGGTGCGTTGGCAAAGCCATAGCAAAGACCAGGATAGGTAGGGCGCGCTATTGCCGCCCATTTGGTCACGTATAGCGCGCGCACCATACTATATCTGGCCTGCCTGGCAGGGTCGGTTGTCACATCCTGGTCTGCAGTGTCGGTTTCCGCCATATATGCTCTCCAGCTTGGGAAGCGATCATTGGGTATGCTCGTTTCCTTATAGCGCAGTGTATAGAAGGCATCTACGATAGGAGAAGCATAAGACGCGTAAGGGTCTTCAATCGAGTAGTTCCAATCGTTGTAGTAGTTTGGGTTCCAGGCTGCAGACGCAACTGTAGTGGAGTTGTGCATGGTATAGGTGTGCTGGTTGAAGTCGAATCCCGGCAGTCGATAAAATGGCTGGTTAGGGCGGTAGATGAATCCGACCCAGGTGTTAGTTCCGGGATGAAGATAAGAGCCTACTATTTCTCCTTTTTCATTGATGCCATTGGCGACTGACTGTATAGTGGGACTGTCGAAGAGGCTGGCTAGTGAGGTAAAGTTGGTCATCACACCTGTGCTGCTCACGTCCGCCATAAAGGCCATGTAATACCCGTTTGATTGCTGGAATTCTCCAACCACCTTCCCTGAGTTGTTTATATCCTGAAACTTAATCTTGCCCGTGAAGGTAACCGGCCAGTAGGTGTGGGTGATATTGTTGTAGACGAATGAGATAATGCTGGCGCCATCAATGTAGTATCCGCAAACCAGGTTGTTGTCATTGATGCCGGTGCCCACCGTGTTGTAAAAATTGGTGCCTACCTGGTACCTGTCTGCTTCCCAGGCACTATTGCCAGGAGGTACTGTTGTGTCGTGCTTCACCCAGTGAAACCTTGTGCTGGTCATAAACCACCCTGTAAAGTCACTCAGATTGTTGATGCCAAAAGGTACTGCACCGGCATTGCCAATGTTGGAAAGATCGACCGGGCTTGAATAGGTCTCTGTGGATAGATCGTAGTCAGCTTTCTGTACAGACGACCCACTGGCGCTGTTGCGGTAAATAACTACTGTATTGTTGTTATTGATTCCTTCCACTTTAATTGTAGACCCGAGGCCTATCGGCAGTATGGTAATCAGTTTGCCCTCAGGGTTGATAACGAACCCTGAGTTCCCCTTATATCCGCAGATAAACCCTTTATCGTTGATATCCGTGAGGTACACGCTCTCGTTGATGCCGATGCCGTCCAGGTTTACTTCTTCCAGTGTCTGAGCCTGTGCAGTCGTTTGTGCGCACAGCACGGCGACAAGGCAATAAGGTACCACTTTCTTCATGATAGTATGGTTAATACCTGTTATATCGGAGCAAGGTGCAAAAGGTAATCAGTCTATGATAGATATTATTTTGAGTTATGTCAATGATTTGCCATAATGGTTGCTCTTGTAGCTTTCTACAGTGAATCCCTTTGTCATGTTTCGGTTACAATATCACCACGGCATTGTCATATGGTGAAAAACGCTTCCTTATGGCAATGAACCCAATTACCTTAGTAGCTACCAAAACTCACTGATATGAAAAATCCTTTACACGTACTCCTACTTGCGGTACTGTGCGCTATACCTGCTGCCATGTGCGCACAGGCTCCATTTACAGTTATGGACTCGCTGGACGTCAATAATATTAAGGTCGCCCATGATGTACATGGCGGTATGTGGCACGATCAGAATTCACATGCCTTTTGCGAGTTTCCCAAAGGATCTGGCAAGCATATAGGTTTTGCAGCAGGTCTTTGGATGGGAGGTTTCGATGCTGCCGCCCAGTTGTCAGTGTCGGCACATACTTATGGTGGCAACAACGACTACTGGCCTGGTCCCGTGCCTATTTCGGGGATGCTTTCCTATGCGGAGTCGGAGAAGTGGGCCCGAATATGGAAAGTGACGAAAGAAAGCCTTGACACCTTTTTCAGTTTGTCAGTACACACGTTAGTCAATACCCCAAGGTCGATACTGGAATGGCCAGGTAAAGGTAACATTTATGCCACGGGGTATAACAATGTGCCTTTGGGCTTGTCGCCCACTAATTACCTGCCAGTCACTGCACCCTTCGTGAACGTCGGTGGAAATCCCCAGGTGTATGAGCCGTTGCTTGGTGACTACCCTTTGCTGAAGGGTGATGCCATGCTTTGGAATACTTATACCGACGTTGGTCCCACCCATAACGAGACCAACACTCCTCCTCTCAGGATCCAGGTTGCATGCATGACATACGGCTACAAACGCAACTCCATAATTGACAATGTGATCTTTTACGAGTATCTGACCTACAACGCGAATAGTGTTGAAATTGATTCGTTTACCATCAGCCTGTTTGCCGACCTGGACCTGGGTTATGGCTTCGACGATTACATCGGCTACGACAGCACCAGAAGCCTTGGCATCATATACAATGGAGGAACCAACGATACGAAGTACCAGGACACAATACCCATGGCAGGAGTCAGGGTGCTCCAGTGGGATTTTCTGGATACCTGCGGCACATTTATCCCGGCGGGTAGTGCCATGTACAATAACAATTCAGCTCATCCTGTGACGGGGAGTCCAACTTCTGGTTCACAGTACTACAATTACATGACCGGTAGCTGGCGCAATGGCACCCCGCTGGTAGATGGTGGTAATGGAACCGGACCGGGTGTGCAGGTAAAGTACGTGTACCCAGGGAACCCTAATACCGCTGAATGGTCAGAGTGCGGGGAAATGAATCCTCCCGGCGATAGAAGGATAATAATATCGCGAAATTTGGGTAAGCTAATGCCAGGTCAGGTGAACAGGTTTGCCTTTGCACTAGTTGCTTCACCACCTAAATTCCAAAACGGATGTCCTAATGCCGATTTTACAGACATCCGGGCGGTTAGCGATACGGCAGAGAAGTACTTCTGCAATCCATTGCTCCACCTGGGCGTCAGAAATATCCCTGAAAGTATGGCGAACCTGATGGTGTATCCCAATCCTGCGACTTCTGAAATGATACTGGATGTGCCGTTTGCAAAGGGCGAGGAAGTTCTGGTTTATGACGCTACCGGGCGGCGGGTGCATACCGCTGTTCGCCGCAATGGTGAAAAGCTGGTGATGGATGTGAATGGCCTGGCGGATGGTGTCTACCTTGTTTGGTACCAGTCCACTCAAGGTAGAAAGACTGCAACATTTGTGAAGCAGTAATAGTCGGATATATGGTTAGCACTAGAGGTCGGGCTATGCCTGACCTCTAGCTTTTTTCTAAGGCGGAGGGAATAGTTTTTTTGCCCTGTAACTAAACTACTCACTATGTACAGGCTCTTCTTTATCAGTGTAGCTGCGATTTTCCTGATGTTTACCGGCTGTGGTCCTTCCAGCGAAATCACTAACTCGTGGGTGAAACCTGGCGGTAACACCGCCCCGATGGAAAGCGTACTGGTTATGGGAATAGTAGGGGATGGTAATAGGGAGTTGCGGCAGCGTATGGAAACTGCGCTGGTTGAGCAGTTGCGCACCACGGGATACACAGCCAGGTCTTCATTTGCTGAGTATGGTCCAAAAATGTTTGATGTAAAGGATGAGCAGGCGGCGCTGCAAAGGATGAAGGACGCTAACACTGATGCGGTGCTTACCGTGGTGCTGCTCGACAAGAACAAGGAGCGCTACTATGTGCCTGGCAGGGTACAGTACACACCCTACGCTACCTATTATAACCGCTTCTGGGGCTATTATACCACCCTCTACGACCGTACTTATACGCCCGGATATTACGCAACCAATACAGAGCTGTTTTGGGAAAGCAACCTCTACAATGCGCAGACTGGTGAGTTGATCTACTCAGTCCAGACCCGGTCGTTTAATCCCAACAGTAGTGAAGATCTGGCTCGGGAATATGCGCAGCTGATAGTGCAGGACATGGTGAAGAATAATGCCCTGAGAGGTCGTGCTGCCACAAGAAGTTGAAAATGGCTGATAGCCTTATTTGATGCTGAGAGGGATGTGTATACAGCATACAGAGAACTAACTGCTACTTGCTGGATACTGGTAGGATGAAGCTAGTCAAAGGGTAGTATCAAGGTAGTATAAAGGTAGGATATCCCAGGTGCCTTTATGATTTGACTAATATGTTCGTAGGATAAGATCAGTCGGCAGGATATTTATGCTTCTCTGCGTTAAAACCTCGTCTTGATGAAACTGCTTACTCTTTTATTCACTTTTACTACCTGCTGGGGCTTCGCCACTTTTGCGCAGCGCCCGCAACCGGACTTAATAAAAGCTAAGAAAGGAAACATTACCATTCAGCCAATCACCCACGGGTCACTGGTGCTGATGTGGAATGGGAAGACAGTGTATGTGGACCCATATGGAGGTGCAGAGGGGTACGCGGGCTTGGCTGATCCTGATGTGATCCTGATCACTGATATACATGGTGATCACCTGGACCTGAAGACGCTGCAGTCAATCAATATGTCCAAAGCCATTATCGTAGCCCCACAGGCGGTGGCTGATAAACTTCCTGAGGATTTGAAGAAGAAAGCCTTCGTAATGGCCAATGGGGACAAGACCTGCCAGTCTGATATGGGTATTACTGCTATCCCGATGTACAACCTGCCGGAGACTGCCGAGTCGAGACACCCGCGAGGGCGAGGCAACGGCTATGTGATAAGCATGGGTGGAAAGAACATCTACCTTTCCGGCGACACCGGCGACATACCAGAGATGCGCAAGCTGGAAGATATTGATGTCGCATTCATTTGTATGAACCTGCCCTATACTATGGATGTGGATCATGCGGCCAGTGGTGTACTGGCCTTCAAGCCCAGGACTGTTTACCCCTACCATTATCGCGGGCAGAACGGGTTGAGCGATACTGAGCGGTTCAAGACCCTGGTAAATAATGGCAACAAGAAAATAGAGGTACGACTTCGCGACTGGTATCCTGGGGAGTAATAACGTTTGGTTTCAGAAAGATTTTCGATAGGTGTATTAGTTTATTTCATAGATCGTAATATAAAAACATCTGAGCGCCACGGTATCTTTAAACCGTGGTTAATATTACTATCATAGTTCTGCTGCTATTCGGACTGGCATTTCTCAGGATATTGAGTAACAGGTTTAAGTTTCCTTTACCCATTGCCCTGGTGCTTGGCGGTGTTTGTATTAGTTTGATACCGGGGCTGCCGGTAATTGAGCTACGTCCTGATGTAGTATTCCTGTTATTCCTGCCGCCCCTTTTGTACGAGGCCTCCTGGAAAGCCGGGTGGCATGAATTCAAAACCAATATAAGACCCATTAGCCTGGCTGCCGTAGGACTGGTCCTCTTCACCACCATATTGGTAGGGGTGGCAGCCTACTACCTGATACCGGATATAAGCTGGCCTACCGCTTTTCTGATAGGCGCCATTGTCTCTCCACCAGATGCTATTGCAGCTACAGCGGTGACAAAAGGTTTGGGGTTGCATCCGCGGATAGTATCTATACTGGAAGGAGAGAGCCTGGTGAACGACGCAAGTGGTCTGATAGCGTATAAGTATGCCCTGGTTGCTGTTACAGCAGGCAACTTTGTGCTGTGGAAGGCGGGGACAAACTTTGTTGCCGTTGCATTGGCAGGAATAGCGATAGGGTTGGCGATCGGTTACATCATGCGGATGGTGCACAAACACCTTGTGTGCGACCCGATTGTAGAAGCAACATTTACCCTCCTGACGCCCTTCGCCTCTTACCTGCTTGCAGAGCAGTTTCATTTCTCTGGCGTTCTGGCTGTTGTTTCCACAGGACTATACATTTCTTTCAGGTCCAGTGAGATATTTTCGCACCAGGGGCGACTCATTTCCTACTCGATCTGGGATGTGGCTGTGTTTGTGTTGAATGGGTTGATATTCGTGTTGATAGGTCTGCAGTTGAGGCAGGTGATAAAAGGTATTAGCGATTACTCGGCCTCAGAGCTGGTATTGTATGGTATAGGAATAAGTCTGGTCGTTATCGTCGTACGTTTTCTCTTCGCATATCCTGCTACCTATATCCCCCGTTTGGTCAGCAAACGCATACGAAGAGAGCCACTGGACGCAAAGAATGTTGTGATATTTGGGTGGGCGGGTATGAGGGGGGTGGTATCGATGGCGGCGGCGCTTGCACTGCCACTTACGCTGCCGAACGGATCTCCCTTTCCCCACAGAAACCTGATTCTGTACATTACCTTTTGTGTGATACTCTCCACATTAGTATTACTTGGGTTGACACTTCCCTGGGTGATCAAACGCATGAAGATCCCGCCATACTCTGCCTCAGCAGAGGAATACAAGGTGCGGACGCAGCTAATGTCCGGCATGATAGGTCATATAGAAGAGAACCTCTCGCTTATCCCGGGAGAGCTGCTTAATAATATAAAAAGTAAGTATGAGGTAAAGTACAACCGGTTGCAGAAGACGGACCTGCCTGCTGATTATTTTGGTAATGGCAGTATGTTGAACGGCAATATATTCAACGAATACACGCAGCTACAGATAGAACTGATAGGTGTGGAGCGCTCATCCCTTCGTGAAATGCATTTGGCAGGACACACCAGCGAAGCAGTGGTGCGAAAGATAGAGCACGAGCTGGACCTGGAGGAGACAAGGCTAAAGATGGAGATGTATAATTGATTTTTTTACGCTAATAGTGGGTCCATTGGCATCCGTACAGCGATTTACCTTAAGACAAGAATTCTTCTTACACATAGGTACTGTAATGCGGGTGACTTGATAACAGATTTTTCCCGCTAACGGTGGCTATCTACTCTCAGAGTAATTTTCGGCATAATTCATGCTTTCACAATTATTTCTCTATTTTAACCGCTGAATATTGCTGAATACATGAGCCAAACAGTTAATACCTCAAGGAAACACCCCAAGGGACTGCCTTATTTGTTCTTTACGGAGATGTGGGAACGCTTCGGCTACTACCTCATGCTGGGTATATTCGTTCTGTACATGATCGATGTGGAGAAGGGCGGTCTGGCCATCAGGGATAAGGTGTCTTATGACATTTTCGGTACGTTCATCGCTATCACCTACCTTACCCCGTTTCTTGGTGGATTCCTCGCTGATAAGCAACTTGGGTACATCAAGAGTGTATACATCGGCGGCGCATTAATGGGTCTTGGCTACCTGGGTCTGGGCCTGCCTGGTCTTGAGTACTTTGGTGTGGAGATGACAGAGGGAATAGTGATGACCTCGTTCTGGATATCCGTTTTCCTTATAGTAGTTGGTAATGGTTTCTTTAAGCCGAGCATATCTACCCTGCTGGGCAACCTGTACTCAACACCCGAGTTTAAAGACAGGAAAGACTGGGGGTATAATCTCTTTTACATGGGTATCAATATTGGGGCCTTACTAGGACCGATATTCGCCGCCTTTATGCGGAATAAGTACAACTGGTCTGCCTCATTCGCAACGGCTGGCATCGGTATGTTCGTTGGTCTGGTAGTTTTCAGCTTCGGACTAAAACATATCCGTTCCGGCGAAAGGCAACCATCCAAGCCTGATAGTGACTCATTGCTGGAAGGATTGCCTGGTGCGGAACACAAAGAAGATAGCAGCATACGCCAGGTGCTGGGCTATGTATTCCTGCCAGCTATGATAGCAGGTCTTCTGGGCTGGTTTCTCCCGGGCATGTTGTTTGGAGAAGGCACAACGTTGATGGACTCCCAAAGCACCGATGCTTTTCTTTTTGCGGCAGTACCGGTAATCATATTCTATGTATCGCTATGGGCGAAAGCGAAGGAAAGTGAGAAGCGACCAATAGCCGCACTGCTGGCGGTGTTTGCGATAAGTATTGTATTCTGGGCGGTGTTTAAGCAGAATGGTACTGCACTCACCAACTGGGGTAAGTACTTTACAGACAGGGAGGTACCAGCTGCGATAGAGCCGCTTGCCCGCACACTGTACCAGGTGGAGGAGATGCCAAGCGCACCAGCTATGGTAGCTCAATATGATGAACAGTTCCGCGCTGCCAAAGGAGAAGATGGGGAAGTGGTAAGGGCGATGAGCCAGAATATATATTTCCGCAACCTGCCGCCGGATCGTGTACCGACAGACGGCAGGACCGTATACCTTACCAGCACAGAGCTTTTCCAATCTATTAACCCTATTTGGGTGGTGCTGCTAACCCCGGCTGTGGTAGGTTTCTTTGCCTGGCTGAGGAGAAGGAAGAAAGAACCAACCACACCGACAAAGATCGCACTCGGTCTGGTCATTTCAGGCTTGTCTACGCTGGTGATGGTCGGCGCTGTATACGCAAGCTCCAACGGTGCGATGAAAGTATCTCCCTGGTGGCTGGTGGGTACCTATGGCGTAATAACTGTAGGGGAACTTCTGCTAAGTCCGATGGGATTGTCGCTGGTGAGTAAGCTGAGTCCGCCGAGGTTAACTGCCCTCATGATGGGCGGCTTCTTTCTTTCCACCGCAATCGGTAACAAAATGAGTGGCGTATTGGCCGGTATGTGGTATGGGTATGAGAACAAGGCCAACTTCTTCCTGGTGAACTGTCTGCTGTTGCTTGCGGCTGCCGGAATGGCATTTGCTATACTGAAATGGCTGAACAGAGTGATGGCAGAAAAGAACATCCGATAGCCCCGGCCTATGTGGAATACCCCTTTGCAGGGGTGATAAGTGGCGGGGTAGCTTTTTATATTTTTATTACTTTCGAAATCAGACTAAAATCAATAAATCTCAGTAAAACCAGTTTATGAACGGATCAACACAGAAAGGACATCCTAAGGGACTCTACGTCCTATTCTTTACAGAGATGTGGGAGCGCTTCAGCTACTATGGTATGCGGGCTATCCTTATCCTTTTCATGACCAAGATGTTAGCGTTTGATTCGCAGTTTGCATCTGGTGTTTACGGAAACTTTACTGCAGTAGTTTACCTAACCCCGCTGATCGGTGGTTTTATAGCAGACCGCTACTGGGGCAACAGGCGATCAATAATGGTAGGGGGGATACTGATGGCTATCGGCCAGTTTACGCTCTTCTTTTGTGCAGGCGCCATAGCTACTAATATGAGTCTTGCGATGATATTGTTCGTTGTGGGCCTTACAGCGCTGGTTATTGGTAACGGTTTCTTCAAACCAAATATATCCACAATGGTGAACCAGCTATATGCACCCGGTGATAAACGAGTGGATGCAGCCTTTTCCATTTTCTACATGGGTATTAACCTGGGAGCTTTCTTTTCGCCACTGGTGTGCGGATACCTTGCTGAGAAAGTCAACTATAAGTGGGGCTTCTTTGCTGCTGGTGTCGGTATGCTACTTGGTGTGCTGATGTTTCAGTTATTAAAGGACAAGTACATTGTTACAGATGCTGGCGAACCTATTGGTGGTAAACCAAAGAGGAATACTCTACCAGAGGCAACAGATACTGTAGTCCCACATGATAGGGAGGGAATGTTTACGGAGCAGAACGAGCCTGTTCTGGAAAAGGCACCCAGGAAGTCAGAGTTCACGCCGGCACGTATTGGCATTTGGGTTGTCATTTATGCGGCCCTCTGGTTATTCTTCCTTTTTGTTGTTGACTTCAACTGGATCAGTACCTTGGTCTTCGCGACATCTATCGCCGCTTCAGGATTTATATTATCTGATCCCAATCTGACAAAGGTGGAAAGAGACAGGATCATTGTCATTTATATTGCTGCATTCTTCGTTATCTTCTTCTGGAGTGCTTTTGAGCAGGCTGGTGCTTCACTCACGCTGTTTGCCGATCAGCAGACCGACCGGACAATAGGTGGATGGGAGATGCCTGCTGCCTGGTTTCAGTCTGTTAATCCACTGGCGATCATATTGTTCGCTCCGGTATTTGCGATGATCTGGACTGCACTGGGCAAGAAGAACCGTGAACCGGCTTCGCCTGTTAAGCAGGCTATGGGTCTGACACTGCTTTCGATCGGATACCTTGTGATTGCAATTGGTGTACAGGGAGTGGAAGGTTCCACCAAGGCTTCTATGTTCTGGTTGCTTGGTATGTATGTGCTACATACCTGGGGTGAGCTTTGCTTGTCACCTATCGGCTTATCTATGGTAGCAAGACTAGCTCCGCTTCGCCTTGCATCACTGCTTATGGGTGTGTGGTTCCTGGCTAATGCGATGGCGAATGACTTTGCGGGGATGCTGAGCAAGTTGTATCCCGAAGGAGGAAAGGCTACGAGCCTGCTGGGCTACCAGATAGAGAATCTGAATGACTTCTTTATGGTATTCGTCATCTTCTCTGGTGTGGCAGCACTGGTGTTATTCCTGCTTTCCAGGGTAATGCTGAAGATGATGCATGGATTACGATAGATAACAATACTGATATTGTAAGAGTCCCACCCCCGGCGGGACTCTTGCTTTTCAGGAAAGCGCTATATCTTGTACAAGCTTTTTTAAAACATAAGTGATGGCAACAGCAGTAGGCAATAATGAAGGCACAGAGCTCATAAGCAGCAATGATCCTGAATTAGATAAAATACAGAACTTCCAGGGTAAGTACCCGAAGCAGCTTTGGTACCTCTTCTTCTCCGAGATGTGGGAGCGTTTCTGTTTCTACGGAATGCGAGGGATGCTCACCTTCTTCATGGTGCACCAGCTATTTATGAAGGAAGACGAGGCAAACCTCCAGTACGGTGCCACCCAGGCTTTCGTTTACGCTTTCACGTTTATCGGTGGTCTCTTCGCAGATAAGATCCTTGGCTTCAGACGTTCATTGTTCTGGGGCGGTCTGCTGATGATAACCGGAAGTCTTATCCTTGCCTTTGACCCCAGAGAGTTCTTCTTCCTGGGTATCAGCTTCACGGTAATTGGGACTGGTTTCTTCAAACCTAACATCTCCACTATGGTGGGAGCCCTTTACAAGAAGGATGACGTGAGAAGGGACGCCGGGTTTTCATTGTTCTATTCTGGTATCAATATAGGTGCTTTACTGGGTGGCTATGCCTGTATATCCATAGGTAAAGGTGAATTGTTCGGAGGATCAATTCCTGAGGACCTGCGGTGGAATGTAGCCTTTGGCCTCGCGGCCATTGTGATGACCATAAGCTTGTTGACGTTTGTTGTGACCAAGAAATCCCTTGGAACAATAGGGCTATCGCCGCTGAAGAACCCGCTCACTCCAGGTGTTACAGGAGAAAAGACTAAAGGTAAGCAGTGGATGATGTATGCAACCTACATTGGCTCCCTTGCTGTGGTACCGGTCATTATGACCATGGTGGCTAAGACAGAGTATACCGACTGGTTTATGTATATCATTGGTCCGGTTACCCTCATCTATCTGATCTATGAAATGACGAAGTATTCATCAGTAGAAGTCAAAAAGCTGGCGGCTGCACTGGTATTTATTATTTTCTCCATAGTCTTCTGGGCTTTCTTTGAGCAGAGTGGGGGTTCCCTAAGCTTGTTTGCGGCCAATAACCTGGACAATAAGCTGCTTGGAGCTATAGAAGTTGATCCTAATGGGTTGAACAACTCGGCCAATTCCCTGTTTGTCATCATATTTGCGCCGCTACTGGGGCTAGTCTGGATTTGGATGAGCAAGAGGAAGATAGAACCAAACACCGTTGTGAAGTTCGGCCTTGGCTTCCTGTTCTTAAGTCTTGCCTTTTATATCTTTTATTACACCAGGTTCTTTGCCGATATGAGGGGTATGACCTCTCTGGATTTCTTTACACTGGCTTACCTGGTGGTTACATTCGGCGAGTTGTGCCTGTCGCCCATAGGCTTGTCTATTATGACGAAGCTATCACCCAAGCCTTTGCAGGGTGTAATGATGGGGATGTGGTTTCTGGCCAGTGCTTACGGGCAATACGTGGCAGGTATCCTTGGTGCGGGTATGGTGTCGCCCAATGAGAACGCGACTGCAGCAGAAAAGCTGATCACGTACACAGACGGCTACAGGCAGTTATCCATCTATGCCTTGATTGCGGGTGTAGTGCTCATCGCTATATCGCCGCTGGTCAGAAAGTTAATGCAGGATGTAAAGTAGTTTTGCGAAACTTCTCAGTGAAAACCTTTGTAGTAATAGTAGCAGGAGGGCAGGGTACACGTATGGGTACCGCAGTGCCGAAGCAGTTTCTGGAGCTTAATGGTAAGCCGGTGCTGTACCACACTATAGCTGCGTTTGTAGAAGCCTTGCCTGGTTGTCAGATCATACTAGTTCTTCCTGCTCACCAGATCAGCTATGCCCAGATAGTGCTGCAAGCCTTTCCTGAGCGGCTGGACGTTACCCTGGTACCGGGAGGGGATACCCGGTTTCAAAGCGTGAGGAATGGACTGGTAGGTTTGCCGTCTAATGCAGTGATCCTTGTTCAGGATGGAGTCCGGCCTTTGGTTTCTCCGGATCTTATCCTACGCTGCTACCAGCAGGCGGTTGAAAAAGGAAGTGCAATACCTGCTATTCCGGTAGCGGACAGCATTAGGCGGGTGTTGGACAATGGTTCTGAGCCTATTGATAGAAGTGCGCTGAGGATAATCCAGACGCCGCAGGCATTTCAGGCATCAATTTTGTTGCCTGCAATGGAGCAGCCCTACCAGGAGTCATTTACGGATGAAGCGACTGTAGTAGAGCATTCGGGGGACAAGGTGTACCTGGTGGAAGGCGAAAAGAGTAACATTAAGATCACCACACCGGAAGACCTAGTCGTTGCTGAGGCGTTTTTGAGAGCAAAGGAAGAATTATGAGGAAGTTTTGGTGGTCAGTACTAGGCAGTTGTTTTATTCATACCATTTCATTTTCGCAGGTAAAGGATACCAGCATATTCTCGCTTCCGATACAAATGGACGAATACGTGTTACAGGCCTCCAGGGATGGGTGGGATGTTTCCTCATTTATTCGGAGGGTGCAGAACGATACCACCTTTTACAAGGCCTTCAAGACTCTGAGAGTAGTACCCTATACCGCGGTCAATGACATTCGCATACTGGGAAAGGGCAACAGTGTGAGGGCTTCCCTCTATTCAAAGACACGCCAGACGATCAGCAAGGGCTGCCGAAGCATGACTGTGCTGGAGGAGAAGACCACAGGGGACTTCTATAAAAGAAACAAGCAGTACAACTATTACACTGCCGAACTGTATGCCTACCTGTTCTTCACAGATAAGCCGGTGTGCGGAGAAACGAACATAGTTGCCGGGTCGGAGAATGACCGCGGCAGTGGGCAGATAGAGAAGAATAAGTGGCAGTTGAAGCAGCTCATCTTCAATCCCGGAAGCAAAGTCGCCGGAGTACCCTTTGCCGGAAACAAAGCTGCCATATTTGACCCGGACATTGCGAAGATGTATGACTTTAAGATCATGTTCGTGGAATATGCAGGGGAGGACTGCTACCTGTTTACGGCAGTGCCTAAGAAGGAATATAGAGATGACGTTATCTATAATGAGCTTTCCACCTGGTTTCGGAAGTCAGACTATTCCATTATGGCGCGTACCTACTCGCTCTCCTATAAGACGCTACTCTATGACTTTGATGTGAAGATGAAAGTACGGCTGAATGAGGTGAACGGTCAGCTTGTGCCGACCTCTATCAGTTATGGCGGCAACTGGCACGTGGCGACAAAGAAGAGAGAAAGGGCTCAGTTTCTGACCACCCTGTCCTTCTGATATCCCGGCAAATCGTTGATTTCGACCTCAGTTTAAATATATTATCATCTGGTAACTGAGAACTTGTAACTAATACTTATTTTTGCGCCACATTTGAAATTCATATGGAAGATTTGAAACTCAAACTCAAGCAGCAGATCATTGACAGTCTGAACCTGCAGGGTATGAAACCGGAGGAGATTGACGATAATGCACCCCTGTTTGGCGAAGGTCTGGGTCTGGATAGCATTGATTCACTTGAGTTGATGGTATTGCTCGAGCGTAACTATGGTATTAAAATAGAAGACGCGCGTGAAGGCCGTAAAGTTCTTTCCTCAGTACAATCCATGGCTGAGTATATCCAGCAAAATCAGAAAGCGTAAGTAACCTACCGCATGGCGGATCGTATAGTAGTTACTTCATTTGGCGTCTTCTCTGCTCTGGGTCTGGAAAAGGAAGTGCAGATGGAGGCCCTTACAGGTTCCCGCTCTGGTTTACAGCATCCCCGGTACCTTAACACTGTGCACGCACCTGAGTTTCTTATGGGTGAGGTGCCAATGAGTGACAGCGACCTTGCTGACTTCCTGGGCCTTCCGGTTGGCGAAAACGGATATACCCGGACAACCCTGCTGGCGCTGGTAGCTATGCGGGAGCTATTGAAAGACGTAGACAAGTCACTTCTGGCCGACCATCAGTTCGCCTTCATCAATGCCAACACTGTTGGCGGTATGTGCTCGGTGGAGAACATGTATATGGACTTCATCGGCGAAGAGTCAGAGGGTCCCTTTACAAAGTATATTGATACGCTTGATTGTGCGGAAAGTACACAGAATGTCGCTAGCTACTTCGGTCTGAAGCCCTGGATGGCGACCCTGAGTACTGCCTGTTCGTCTTCTGCCAATGCTATAATCCTTGGTGAGCGCCTGATCAGGCAAGGGATTGTGCAGCGTGCTATCTGTGGTGGCTGCGACGCCATGAGTCGGTTTACCGTTAACGGCTTTCTATCGCTCAAGAATGTTGATAAAGAACCCTGCAAACCCTTCGATCAGAACCGGTCGGGGCTGAATCTTGGTGAAGGGGCTGGATACCTGATGCTGGAGCGGGAATCTGACGCCATAGCAAGAGGGGCTAAGATCATTGCTGTATTAAGCGGCTACTGCAATAGTAATGATGCCTACCATCCTACGGCGCCTTCGCCTGATGGAGCGGGAGCTTACCGCACGATGAACAAGGCACTGCGCAAGGCAGGCCTGGAACCAGCTCAGATTGGTTATATCAATGCGCATGGAACAGCTACCATTAACAACGATGCCGCAGAAGGGCTTGCCATTCAACGTCTGTTCGGTGCCAACCCACCGCTGTTCAGCTCCACCAAACCTTATACAGGTCATACACTGGCTGCAGCAGGTGCCATTGAAGCTATCTTCAGCATATGGGGAATGAATGACGGCCTGGCGTATCCAAATCTGAACTTCCGGATACCTATGGAGGAACTGGAGATAACACCGGTGCAGACACTGCAAAGCGGGCTTGAGATAAAACACGTTCTGAGTAATTCGTTTGGCTTTGGTGGTAACAATGTATCCCTGATCTTTAGCAAAGCATGATGAAGCCAGTGTACATATCCTCTGCCTGCGCTATCACTCCCCAGTTTAGCTTTAATCCTGCGGAGTTTCTACAGCCTCTGGTCAGTAGTAGTGACGGAAAGCTCTTTGCTGCGGAACCAGACTACCGGCAGTACATCAATCCTGTAGCCATCCGCAGGATGAGCCGGTTGATGAAGATGGGCATCAGTAGTGGTATGAGGGCTCTCGAACTTGCAGGGATCAAGCAGCCGGATGCTATAATTACAGGCACGGGACTGGGCAGCATGACGGATATGGAGCATTTCCTGAAAGATATGATCCGCCTGAATGAAGAAACCCTGAATCCCACTTACTTTATCCAGTCAACATACAATTCAGTAAACGGATGGCTGGCTATGCAGACAAAGTGCACCGGTTACAACCAGACGTTTGTGAACCGCGGCCTTTCTCTGGAGCTTTCCTTGCTTGATGCACAGTTGCTGCTGCAGGAAGACGAAGACGTACACAATGTATTGGTGGGTGCGTTTGATGAAATGACTCCGGATTATTTCATTGTAAAGGGCAAGGTTGACTACTGGAAGAAGAGCATTCCGGCAAGCAAGGATGTCCTTAAATACAGTGACACACCTGGTACTATTGGCGGCGAGGGTACAGCTTTCTTCGTAGTGTCCGATAAGCCTGAAAACTTTGTGTGCACTATCGCCGAGGTTCAGGTTGATCTTCAACCCGATAAGGAGCTAATCAAAACAATGATTCGGGAACTGCTACAGAGACATTCTATGGAGCCGACGGATATTGATGTGTTAGTTACTGGAATGAATGGAGACTCCCAATGGCAGCCGTTCTATGATGAGGCTGTTAGCGACTTTCCTGATAGCACCGCCGTTGCTGGTTTTAAACACCTCACTGGTGAATATCCAACCGCTGCCGGTTTTGCGTTCTGGCTGGCAACCCAATTGTTTAGCCATCAGGAGATACCTCAGGACGTCCTCATCAAAGGCACATCTACAAAGTCTATTAGAAACATCCTGATCATTAACCACTACATTCTGAATACGGTTTCCCTTTCGCTGCTGAGGAAGTAGTGCCCTTTGCATCAGCGTCACCTCAGCCTAACGCTTCCAGGTTTATCAGATACATGGTGTTGTTGTCGACTACCTGAAGGGTATTGCCTACTATTTCAACCTTCCCGCGCAGCTTCAATTGTCCAATAGACTTACCTTTCTGCAGGATATGTACATCATCCTGCCTTCTCAAAATCTCCAGATCACGAAAAGTACCCACCAGTGTCCAGAGCTCTTCTTTGGCAAAACTGTGCTCCCGCATAAGATTACTGGTAAGAACAGTTATGGACACTGTATCGTCCTCCACAACTACATGTCCCGGGTATTTTGCCGTCAGAGGGAATATGCCTCCTCCCGGTGACTCCTGGTAATATTCTGTAGCGTCTATTGCTCTATACCCTCTGCTTTGCTCATCAACTACCGTATCCAGCAGCACACCGTTTACGAAGTCGAACTTGTATAGCTTATTTGTTATGCGGGCCACCAGGGTGTCTTCCGTCAATACCGTCAGGCGCATTCCGCCCCTGGGGAACTCTTTCTTGTAGATCTCTTTACCTGAGGTTTTCTCATAGGCCGCTACGTACGGCAGTCCCGCCCAGGCCTCGATGCCATTGTAGTAGACCAACCCTTTATTGATGTGAATGATCCTGTCTCCCCGGTCCAGCAATATGGCCATGCCTGACTCCTTCCTTCCAAGAGGTACTTCCCATTCTGTATCCCCCTTATCGTTTAGTTTCACCAGTTCTTTAATAGCGGAAAAGTATACATCATTGGAGACTGTGTCCAGCAGTATGTTTGATGAAAAGCCGGAGTAGGAGCTGGTACTTGCAGTGGCCCCCGCTATAGCACCACCAATTGCGCCAAACATCACTCCGGCCATGCCTACCATCACCCCGGTGGATATTGCTGATGCAGGATCGTTATACGTGGTCTTCATCTTGTAGCTCCAGCCCTCGCCATCGCTCATCCTCACCTTGTGCACGCCCCTGGCTGAAATATACATTACACTATCGCCCACCAACTTTACCTCTTCCCATATACCGCCATCAGAGTTTATCCTGCGCAACCATTTGGTCTCCCCGGTTTCAAGATCAACATAACGAGCCACTTTGTTTAAGCCCAAGTTCTTACCCCGGTCCAGGAGGGAATATTCACCAAAGATGGTCCTCAGAAATTTGCCTGACCTTTTATCGAACACTTTAGTGTCTCCGGCCAGGAAATAGGTGAAATAATCCTTAGTAAAGCCAAGGCCAAAGTATTTGAGTTCTTTGTGCCAATTCACTTGCCCTGTCTGTGCATCCACGTTTACCAGGTAGCCATCTTTCCTATATCGTCCCTTTCTGTCTACATCACGCAGCACAAGGGAAAGGTAGTCGTCACCCTCCTTGTCTACATACACTATCCTTACCGGTGTCGCTATAGATCTTGCATATATGGTTCCACCCGTCGGCAGGTAGCTACCCACCGCCACGCTGTCTGTCACCACCACCCTTTGTTCAAATTCCTGGGCTGATACGCTCAGGCTTATGAGTAACATTAATAAGATTAGTTGACCCCTCATGTATTTTGATGTCGGTTTGTTTAGTTAAAGCTTACTGTTATTAGCTCTTTGCTTACAAAGAAACAACACTGGTGAGCGAGTTAAGGCCCTGTCAGGGGAAAAATTTGAAGAATTAGCCCCGATAGCAGTCTTCAATCAACTTCGTTGACTCCATTCTGAATCTGCCAATAGAGTGGCGCCCCCTGGTTTCCTCTAACGATATTGTACTTTTGCTTATATGGGTAAGCGTTATGAAGAAATAACAGACCAGCTAAGAACATGGATGGAGGAACAAAAAGTCTTCTTCGTAGCCACAGCACCATTATCTGCAGACGGTCATATCAATTGTTCTCCCAAGGGGCTTGATTCCTTTCGTGTTCTTTCTCCGAATGAGGTAGTGTACCAGGATCTGACGGGTAGCGGAGTAGAGACGATTGCGCACCTGAAAGAGAACGGCAGGATTGTTATCATGTTCTGCGCCTTCGAAGGACCGCCCAAGATTGTCAGACTACACGGCACCGGCGTCGTTATAGAGCCAGATAGTCCTGAGTACTCACAATTGACACAGCACCTTCCTGAGCGACTCGGTACACGTGCTTATATCAGGGTCAAGGTTTCCAGAGTATCCGATTCCTGTGGCTACGCGGTACCGCTCTATGAGTTCAAAAAGGAGCGGGATGTGCTGGACAAATATGCACTTAACCTGGGAAGTGAAGGACTAAAAACCTACCGTGCAACCAAGAACAAAGAAAGCATTGATGGCATGAGTGGACTTGAATAAGCGGGTTCTATTCTGTGGCTCCGGGGTCGAAATCGTACATGAACCAGTTGAGGTGTCCCCCGGAACTCTCCAGGCCAACAATATCCATTAGTTCTTCAAAATAGGCACATAGCCTTTCACGATCTTCTGTATCCAAATCAAGATAGTTTTCAGTAAACCGTTCAAGACCGATTTTTATTTTATCCTGGTAGTCTTTATCCGTTGCATGTCCGCTCGTGGCTAGATGTTCGAAATCGAACGTAGCAAGCATTATCTTTTGTGTAAGAACATCCCGTAAGTGTTCTTGTGAAAGCCCCGGATATGAACGGGCCAAATCTTCATGAAAGAGCCTTTTCTTTCTGAACTCTTGAAACTTTCTGGTGACCTCATTGTCGTTTGTATTTTGAGCGTTCATCTTGCCAATACTTATTAGAAACCAGAAACTAATAACCAGTAATAGCCTATTCCATAGCTTTTCCATAGACCATGTGTTGTTGAATCTTAAAACAATACTCCTGACGTTCCATTCATATAAAACACGATTCTTTCCTGAAGTAACAATATAAGAAAATACTGAAAGCATAGGTGGAGAATATGCGGACACTTTTACCAGAGGAGCTAAAATAAGAGCCAGAATCAAGCAATGAACTTTGGCTTTATCTTAGTGCCTCAATCAAGTATAGCATGACCATACAACGTCTGCCTGCTGAGGGAAGGCATACAGTCAACTGGGCAAATGGCACCAGTACGGAAATATTCATTCACCCATCTGATGGCAGCTTTGCTGATCGCAACTTTATATATCGGATCAGTACCGCAACTGTTGAAGCAGAAGAGTCAACATTTACCTTCTTTGAAGGCATCACCCGCCACCTGATGATTCTGACGGGAGAACTGGAACTGATTCATGAAGGGCGTTATACCAGGAACCTGAAGCACTATGATCAGGATACCTTTTCTGGTGAATGGAACACACGGAGCAGAGGAAGAGTTACCGACTTCAACCTGATGCTGAAGGGTGAAGCTACGGGTTCACTAACACATTATCGGCTAGAGGCAAATACCAACGCGTCATACTACGCAACCACCGACCACTACTTCATTTACATAGCCACAGGAGCCGCAACATTAAGCGATGGAACGCCTGTAAAAGAAGGCGATCTCATTAGAATTGGTAAAGGAACTGAGCTAAACATTCACACACAGGTGGCTTGTGATGTGATAGTGATTGAGGTGACTGCAGCTATCCTGCCATGACTTTCAATGATGTTGTATAGATTTCGCTTACCTCACTGCTCAGAAGGGACTGGCTTTCTCGCGAAGGACTGGCCTGTATAATTAATACGGGAATGAACAAAAGGTAACCCTGAAATGAAGCAATAGCTAAGGATATTTCTCAGTTTCATGTTATCATCTTCTGCCCTAATGTCCGTGAAACCAACTACCTGGTCCCCTAGGATGAAGCTAGTTTCAAGCATGGGTGAAGCTAGTATTAAGCTACTATGAAGCATGGATATCCCAGGTGCCTTGCTGTTTTTTGTAATCTGTGTTTGAGGGGAGCCGAACTCCTTTGAAATTGTACATCAGTATAGGTTGAACATCCCCGACCTGAAGATGATCTGATTGTTTCTTTCAAACATTTTCTTTATCTGTTCATGTTCCAGGCTTTGCATACCTATCTCTTCCCTACACCGGTTTACGAGAAGGGTATCTTTGCTGTAGAAAAAGGGGTCCAGGAAGTTGTTGTAGAATTTATCCTGTTTCGGGTACTCGCATTTGGTACTGAAGTGAAAGATGGTGTTTCCACCGCGAAACTGGCCTTTAGACTGGTGGTAGCCGCTATATGCCCATTCGTAGATCAGCGCCTACTCTGCTGGCAGTAATTCTCCATCTTCCACAGCTTTAAGCAGATCCTCCTTCATAAGGCTTAGCCCGCAAAAATGATGGTATAGAATGGTTGAACCAAAGGATTCAAGAATTTTATTATCATTGCCTTTCCGGCTCGACGCCCTGTCTCTCAATCCTATCATATGCTGACCAGGATAACCATACCTTTTCGTAATCCTGTTCAGGATGTGCAGGTTTTCATCAAGCACTGTTGGATTATAAAAATGGTATATTCTGTTTGAGTCTTTAATCGGCTTCGGTCCATTTTTCTTGTGGTTGTCGTCGCGCTTGATGAGGTAGTCAATAGAGTCCCTGAGTACTTTATTGATGCTGTTGAGATATTTTTTCCAGCCTTCTTCCTGTATAGCTAAAGCTCTCCGGGTATGGCCATCCTTCAGCATTCGTCTCACATGTACAGATTTAGTCAAAGTGCTCCAGGGCACTCCATTGCTTGCTGCTTTTCCCAGGAAATCAAAAAACGAAGTAGTGTCTTTCCTCGCTGCTGCCATTTGGGTGGCTACAAAACAGTGAATAGCAAAAGGCTTTTTAAATCGTGAGAAGATATCATGGTATTTCTCAAGGCTTTCTTTATGCTTCCCGGTAAAGTATAGCTTTTCCGCAGTCAGTATTTCTTTGTGATACTGAATATAGTTTTCCTGGCACCATGCTGTTCTGGTGAATAATATAGCAACTAAGAACAGGATGCCGGACAAGTTTCTGAAACCGGGCCCGTTAATACGTGAGTTTTTTTGCATTCTGAATTTCACGTTGGTATCAGACCAACGGGTTTATGTCTTCCGCAGGATGATTAGAATTCAATGGTGGAAGCAGTGCAGCTAATCCTTCCGTTACCTATCCCTTAATAAACTTCCCAACTCTTCTTTCCTGTTCACCTTTAATTAAGATCAGGTAAGATCCGGACGCCAGCGCCTCAACATTCAGTGTCTTCTCGATTACACCGTTGTGGCTTACGCTTGTTTCTCTTTGCACTATCTTCCCCGTGTTGTCTACAATATCTATGGTTACATTGTTCGCATCCAGACCGGCTGAAGCTATGGTAATAGCGTTGGTTGCCGGATTAGGGTAGAGACTGATATTTGATGCTGGGCTACCTACTTCCGGAACACTGAGAAATAGTAGTGGGAATGGAAGTCCCAGAAGATAGGCATCGCCTGCACCGTAGGCGAAAAACAAAAAGTTGTTTCCGGCCTCAAGTTGAAAGTCAGTTTCCGGAAAGTAGAATCCTGACCAGCCATTCCAGGCATGATTGACACTTATCCAATCTGCGCCGTCGAAGGTCTTTATTGCTATTTGGGTTGGTGTTAGAGTATGGTCAACTGCGCTCGCAAGGTATAGCCTGTCAGAGCTATCTATCGCAAGACTGATTCCATTTACATCATACTGAGACACCCCGTTGATCCAGGGCCTCCCGTTAATTCCACTGGAGTTTGCACCAAGTTTAATCCATGTTATGCCATCAAACTTTACGACATAATCCGCAGAATAGTAGCTAACAAGATTGCCGAAGTGTATGAAACGGGTATAAGCTATGTAAGGAGTACCGTGTCGATCTATTCTCAAGTCTGGCTTATACCCACTTCCGCCATAGTTGCCAACTGTTTGCCATGTGTTTCCGGCAAACTTTGCCAGATATGAATTATTAAGGAGGTAAATAGTATTATCCGGGGCGACTCGCAGTGTAAGTAGTGTTGCCGGCGGTGTGTTCATCACACCACCTCCTACCGAGGTCCAGGTTCCATTTTCAAACTTTCTTACATGACAGGCGTCGAAATAGGTCGGGTCAACAAACGCGACCAAGGGCATCCCGCTGGTATCCGTGGTGAGACTTACATCGGTTAATTCAGCTGATGAAACCGTGTTTGTGCCGCTACCCAACTCGACCCATGATACACCGTCGTAACGAATCACTACTGGTTTCTTAACAACACCGGCAGTGGTATAGAGAACAAACATTGTATCATTCTTACCTGCCGCGATGTCAACAATGTCGACACTATCAGCCGTAAATCCAGGCACACCAACAATGCTCCATGATCCGTTGACGTAGTTCATGACCGTTAATTTCCCCCCGTGCTCATAGTCTTTGAATGCGGAGAAGACAACACCTGATGAGCTGATTGCTATCTTGTTAGTTTTTATCAGACCCGGGCTATACCCATAGGGACCCACCAGTGTCCAGTAGGTTCCGTCAAACTTCCTTACCCTGTCGTGGTTGGCGACTACGGGCTGGTTACCAACCATTACAAGCGCTCCTGAACTTATCGGCTGACCAGTATTGTTCCCAAGAATATTCCAGGCCGTTCCGTCAAATTTTCTCACGTAGCCTCCGGCCAGCAAGTATGGCATGTTAGCTGCATCTACCGTCAGGTAAGAGGTGTAGCCTGGTAGATTGCCGGGACTTGGAAGTGTCGTCCAGTTTGTGCCATCGAACTCCATCACCGTAAAAGAGGTTGATTTAAAGGTTATAACCGGAAAGCCATCATTCTTAATGGTCATCGAAAGTGCATTGCTTGACGCAGCCGAAAGTCCTGAAAGCACGCCAACAGGCGACCAGGCATTGTTTACAAAGCTTTGAACAGAAACATTATTAGCACTTCCCCCTTCGAGGTAAGCCACATAGGGTACTCCAGCAGGATCGAGTTCCAGTATCGGATTGGCGACGGAAGAGACAGTAAACGACGGAGCACCTACAGTAACCCAGGCAGTGCCATCGAACTTCATAACTGTGGGCTTCTGATCATAATTAGTGTTAAACAGGAGATAGGGTGTTCCGAAACTATCAATTTCCAGTCCATATACAGAAGCAGCATGCAAACCAATTCCGGGCTGTCCTACAGTTTGCCATTGGCCGTTTACCAGTTTTTTCACTGTAGGTTTGAATCCACCGAGCACTTGTTGTCCCGGATCAGGATACGCAACGTATTGGGTGTAGCCTTTGTCCAGGGTAATGATAGCGTATGCCGGCCCGGTGTATGGAGCGTCTAGCCCGGTATAGAAAGGAGTGCCAACAATATCCCAGGTAGTACCATTATACCGCTTTATCAATAACGAATTATTGCGTTCCCCTCTTACAGAAGCGTAGATCGTATCATTTCTGTCAAATAGCCTGAAGATTGTCTGTTTATTGAATTCATTTGCATTCCGCTGGTCGGGCCCTAACGGTTGCCAGGATTGACCGAAACCAACACCTGTCTGTACAAAGATTATCAAGGTGACGAGGACCGTACGAATAAAGCATCCGGGAATAAGTGAAAGGATCTGCATAGGAAGTAGGTTTACTTATTGCTAATTTACTTAATTTCTGGGGTTTTGCATTTTAGCCTTCCACAAATGACCCGCTCATGAATCTTCAGAGGTTGCTACTGAATAGGATTTCAGACCATTGTCTGCATTCCTTTCTGCAAATATGCACCTGCAAGTGTCAGCCTATCTGACAGATAGAAGGTTTTTTGGAATTTTCTTTTTTATGATGAATAGCCTCCACTGGTAAGCGTCTCGCTCAGATCTACTGGTCTAAGCGTCCCGCTTAGACCTATATTCTCCAAGCGTCCGCTTGCGAATCAATTGTAATAACAAGTACGACGTAAGTATGGTTGAGATGATTTTCCCTACAGGGATTATAATACTTCTTAACCGGGACTCTACTGGTCTAAGCGTCCCGCTTAGACCTATATTCTCCGAGCGTCCGCTTGCGAATCAATTGTAATAACAAGTACGACGTAAGTATGGTTGAGATGATTTTCCCTAACAGGGATTATAATACTTCTTAACCGGGACTCTACTGGTCTAAGCGTCCCGCTTAGACCTATATTCTCCAAGCGTCCGCTTGCGAATCAATTGTAATAACAAGTACGACGTAAGTATGGTTGAGATGATTTTCCCTAACAGGGATTATAATACTTCTTAACCGGAACTCTACTGGTCTAAGCGTCCCGCTTAGACCTATATTCTCCAAGCGTCCGCTTGCGTATCAATTGCAATAACAAGTAATGCGTAATTAGGGTTGAGATGATTTTCCCTAACAGGGATTATATTACTTTCTTAAGCGGGACGCTTATATATCTTGGGTCTAAGCGCGACGCTTAGACCAGTGAGGGTGGTATGTTTTACTGATTATCGCTAGTCTCTAACTCGCCTCCCAATTCAATGATGGATCTTTCTATTTCGTTATTAAGTTCTTCGATCCTGGAACTATAGACATTGGTATTTTCAGCTATCTGCTTATAGGCAAGCTCATAGCTGCTCCTGCGTAATGCAACATAGTGAAGCATTTTTTGGTTTTTGTTCAGAATGGCCTCCGGTAAGGACATTGATTGAACAGAGTCTAAAACCTTAGTGCATTCATCCCAATAATAGATACCCCTGTCTTGCAACTCTGAAAGAACCGACTCTTTCGACGTATCTGAAAATTTAAGCGCCTCCAACGCCATCGACTCAAATTGAGCAAACTTCTGCATCCTCTTCTGGTATTTTTCCAATTCTTCCGGCATGGCTCCCTGGGGGTTGGGTGCAACAGAAATTCCCGTGATCACAACTGCGATTATACCTATAGTTATCGCTATTGGCACCAGCCGCTGAGCTTTTTCTGAAGCGTGCTTCCTCACTGAGGGGTATAATGCGTACCCAACAATCAGTCCTCCGACCAGTCCTCCTATGTGTCCGGCATTGTCTACCCCTTCCCGCATGCCATTCAGAAGACTATACCCTAAAAAGATGGCCATGTTGGGAAGCAGCGTTTTTTGTAGCTGCTTATGCACTAGATTGGTCGTTAGCATAGCTATCAGCACGCCAAAGAGTCCAAAAATAGCTCCGGATGCGCCTGTACTGACCACGTCAGGATGCATGTTCAGGCTCAATACACTCGATGTGAGTGCAGTAAGCAGGTAAACCATCGCAAACCGTTTTGTCCCGATAAGCGGCTCCAGTAAGATACCAGCATAGAACAGTCCATAAAGATTCATTAGCAGATGCAGGATGCCGATATGAACAAAAGCACAGGTGAGCATGCGCCACCATTGTCCGTTTAGCGTGGCAGGTCCATAGTTCCCTCCCCACTGGTATATCGCCTCCGTTTCAGGACTAAGCGCAGAAACACCACTTAGCAGCATAAGTATGAATACTGCGATACTCAGCCACGCTATGACAGGAGTGGCAAAGTAGCCCTTGCCCGGCAGAATGAAATCAAGAACGTAAACTTTCTGGTTTCGCTGGGCATAAGCTTCCGGGGCCAGATAGTCTTCACCGTCGTCAAACCTCAACTTGAGCTCTTCGTATTTTGAAAGAATTTCATCGGCCGTGAGTGTTGATTGCTGTTCTTTATAGGACCGGATAAACCTTTTTACTAGTCTCTTATTCTTGCCAAAGGCTATTGGAGATCCATTCTGGTTTGCACTCTTTATAATAACCTCGTTTGGCGTATAGCAAATGGATATTTCATTAGATATTGTCAGCAGTCCTGTCTTGGCATAGGCCAGAATGCCAGATGGAGATACATAGTCGATGGCCCAGCCGTTTTCTTCACAGGCGGCAGCAGCTATTGCCAGCACGGACTCTGATTGTAAACCATCTGTATCAATGGTGGTCTCATAGCTGGCGTTAAAGATCTTCATATAGGGGTGAGGTTTAGATCCTAAAGTTGAAAGGGTCTTTTATGTTCTTACAAATAAACAACTTAGGAAGCTAAAATCTATGGCACTGGGGCGGACGATTTATTTACAATTCCAGAATGGCTATAAGGATCTCATCACCTATTTGATGGGCAAAGTCTAACGCAGAACAGGTTTAGGCTTCCTCTCGCGTTTCCATTGTCACAACGAATTTATCTTTCCATCTTCGATTGAAAGATACTCCATCTCTCCTAATTTATATTTTCCGTTAGGTGCCGGGCTGCCATTTATGAATACTCTGTCATCGACTGTATACCCCGCGTCAAGTATTGTATGAATTTCCAGAGTTTTACCGTCCGTTGTTTTGCGTGTGAGAATGTTAAATGGATACGGACCAGTTGCAGCCTGCCATGCATCTTGTGGTCTGTCGACCAGCCTGTCGATATGCTTTGCTATGTGGTTAAGCAATAACCTATGTCTGACAATTGCGATCACCCAATTCGCGCAGCCTAACATTAGAAAGCAGAATATTCCAAACCACATGTCTCGGGAAAGGGATGCCGCGAATAAAGACATAATGCCGGCAATTATAAAAAGACGATACAGGTAGAACTCATATCTTAATATCCTTTTGTCTCCTTTCTCACTAATATGAAAAGCACCTCTGTCGATGACAGCAAGAATATTAGTGCTCATTCTCAATTTAAAAAAGTGCGACTTGAAGGTCAGCTTCTCGTCTTCAATAACTATATCATCCCCTGTTTTTTCTTCAATAAAGGCAGCAATCAGTTCAAGCGCTTCTCTGTTTTTGATACGGGCATATTTGTCTGCAAGTCGCGCTGAATATCTTATTGAGAACGGAAAAGGCATCGTAGGCTTAGTTGGCTCTTAGGTCTTTTGGTATCATAAATATACTCAACACCTGCCGTTGCAGCCATTCAAAAAATCTTGTGAAGAGCAAATTTGAAGATTTGCCTGTCGGGGGAGAAGTCGTGAGACTTAGCCTAACGGGTGACGCTTAGAACAGTGAGGGGACTTTGGAATTCTGTGGCTGGACGGAGTCATGATTCTATTGCTGATCTAAGTGCCACTTCGCTGAACACTTAAACTGGTCAGGCGTTCGCTCTGTTAGTATTTTGGTTTAAAGATTAAGGTGTCATCCGTTATTTCTACTATGGTATACTTCTCCATTGCTGCCCCATCAGAGAAGTAGCCAAATACATGGGCTACGTTTTTGTTATCCTTTCTGAAACTAATTCCATATGCTCCATCTGTATTTTGTCCAGCCATTGATAAATTATACCGTTGTTCTTCTCCAGGATTAAAATTCAGATAATGCCTTGTCTTGGTGTCACTCGGCATAAAATACAATGAATCAACTTTCGAGCTGCTTTTGTTGTGAACCACAAACCGTGCTGTCCCAATATCCTGACAAGATAATAAGAATAAGATTACAATCTGAAAGCAGCACGTTAGTAATGTTTGCATAGCACGAAGAAGCGGATTTCGAAGCACTAAACTCTCTGCCGGCGAGAACTCGATACGAAGCACAAAGCTTCATTTAAGCACTGAACCCGATTTTTTGCCAAACTCCTGTTATGCGGTCGGCCTTCTACTCTGTCCTCTATTTGTCGAGTGATTTCCATTGTCCTTTTTTAAAAAAAACGTTGTTAAACTCCGGAGAATAAAATACTAAATAAAAACTCCAAGCACTACGATAAGTTGTCGGGTTACTTGTCATAATGTGGTGAGTTGGTTGCTCCATACTTATTACAAGTCGTTCCGAACTGTATGGTTTTGTTGTTGTAATTGTGCCTTTATATATTTTTAGTATTTTCTCTTTGTCAGTCACGTAGAAATAAATTGAGTCGTTCTCTTTAATTTCAAATCTAAAATTTTCGTATTGCCAGTCTGCTTGTCTGCCTGGGAAATAGTCACGGTTTACAACATACTCTCCGTAATAGTCTTTCTTTTTCAATTCAGTTTTTGCTGTCAACCACTGGGCAATACCAGAAAGAAATACGAGTCCGAATATTACGAGCCAAACCAGTCCAAGTGTCTTACCGAAAATTTTCTTTTTTGTCAGCAACCAAGTCACTAAGAGAATTCCTGTCAATGGAATAAGTATAAAAACGAAAAATAAATTAAAACCAAATCCCATTTTCTTGTCTTGTTAGTTGTCTGTCGTATCGTCTTTTAAGCTGCCGCATAACTCATAAATATAGGCAATGCCTGTTGCGGGTCAATGTCTGTGTGTAAGCAATAATAAATATTGATCTTATTAGTCTGTATATCTTGGGCTATTACAAAATACGCACTAGGCATTTTGTATATTTCCTGATAACTTTCGTACAGTTAAGGGGGGTCACTCTACTGGTCTAAGCGTCCCGCTTAGACCTATATTCTCCAAGCGTCCGCTTGCGAACAATTGTAATAACAAGTACGACGTAAGTATGGTTGAGATGATTTTCCTAACAGGGATCATATTACTTTCTTAACCAGGACGCTTACATACTTGGGTCTAAGCGAGACGCTTAGACCAGTGAGGGGTAGCTGGTATTATCTACAGCGCCCATTTTCACTCCGTGTTCTGTAAATATTCAATAATCTCTTAAGCTCGTTAGGTTCGATATCAAGGTCGTCTATTAGTATGCGCACAGACCCTGCGGGATGATTGAATGCCAAAAAGCGACTGGCACTCTTACTTAGTCCTGGAGCCTCGACATCTTCCTGTTCTATCTGGCTCCATTCATAAAATCCAGTGGAAATAGTTTGGATGCCTCGTTCATTTATTATGACTTGAGGACTGGTGTTGGTGAATTTTTTAAACTCTCTGTAGGCAAAATACCCTCCGAACAGGATAAGAAAAATTCCAGATGCGAAGCGGTCACTTTGGGTAGTCGGGTAGATTCCGAAAGCGAGGCACACTAGCATTACTACCATTTCGTAGTAGTTTTTCCTCTTCGCATAGTAAATAATTGTTTCCGATGGAACGTTAGAGTCAAAAATAGGCATGACCTCATCTTTGATTGCGAATTTGCTCTGTAGATTAAGCCATTGTTCCTTATCAGAAGCATTCCATATCTCCATTTTATTATAGAAGCTGTGGTCGTTGTACATCAACATTTCGAGTACAGCTCGCTTTTTTAGTTCGTGCACATTTCTGACGTTCCTAAAAGCCCACACTTTCCATTTGGTAATCCTTATACCCCAAAAGATACAGGGTAAAATAAATGACAAGGGAAGCCCTATCAGCCAGATCCAGACGTGTGGCCGCAATAGAATACCAAGGAAAACAGTCAATCCCATAACACTAAATAGTAGGAAAATACCGGGATAGGTTATGGTCTTGTGTCCCTTGGAAATTGCTTCGCCGACTGTAATGTTTTTATGCATAGCAAGGCATAGCTACCGATGATTTGTGAAATGTAAAAGGCTGCTACTATTTATCCACCGGCCTTTACGGTTAGGAGGGTTAAACACCAGGTCCCTACTTCGGCAGCAGCATCCTGTAATCCACCCTTACCTTCCCGGCGCTGATGTCTTCCAGCTTCTTCTTGATAAGACGCTTTTTGAGGGGGGCGAGGTAGTCTATAAAGAGTTTGCCTTCTATGTGGTCGTATTCGTGCAGGACTACGCGGCCGGTGATACCGTCGAACTCTGCTTCGTGCTCCTGGAAGTTTTCGTCCATATAGCGGAGGCGAACCTTAGCCGGGCGGCTGATGTCTTCCCGCACCTTTGGTATACTCAGGCAGCCTTCATTGTAAGCCCAGGGCTTGCCTGTCTCTTCTATCTTCTCAGCATTGATGAACACCTGCTTAATACCCTTTTCATTGGGGTAGTCGCGCTTGTCCTGATCGTCAAAGCCTTCAACAATCTGAATGGTATCTATAACAAATATCCTTACCGGCTTGTTTACCTGTGGCGCAGCTATACCTACCCCGTTTGTGTGGTACATAGTATCCCACATGTCTGAGATCAGCTTCTGAAGCTCAGGATAATCTGGAGTCACATCATCACAAACCTTTCTAAGTACTGGGTGCCCAAAAGCTACAACCGGTAAAATCATCTGTCAGTCAATTTAAAAAGAAGGCAAATTTAAGCATCAGATTTGGCTTTCAAGGTATTCTTGTAAAAGGATCACTGCGCTCACGGCGTCTATGAGCTCCTTTTTCTCGCGTTCCTTCTTCTTCAGACCCATGCCCGCTATTGCCTGCGAGGCCATTCGGGAGCTGAGGCGCTCATCAACCTTCTCTATAGGTATGGTGGGAAACACATGCTGAAACTTAGGAATGAATTTGTCTACAAGCGGAGTGGCATCGGTGTCGGAGTCGTTAAGGTTTAGGGGATAGCCAATCAAAACCCTCTCTACCTGCTCCGTGGCAAAGTACTTCTTCAGGTAGCTTATCAGTTCACCTGTGTCTACCGTAGTCAGCGCTGAGGCTATGATCTTCAGCGGGTCTGTCACGGCTATGCCCGTACGTTTCCTGCCGTAGTCCAGGGCCATTATCCTTCCCATTATCGTTTCCTGCTTATGTTCAGCACCACGGTGCCATGTTTCTTGATGATGTCCCGCTCGGCTGCTCTTAGTTCCAGTAGTTTCTGTTGCAGCACCATTATCTTCTGTTCGTCCTTTTCCTTCTGGAACCGGTGAACAAGCTCCTCCTGTATCTTCATGATCTTCTTCAGCTCGAAGTAAGAAAGGGCGCTGTCTGCCTCGTTCATATAGTTCATCTCGCCGGCAAGTGTTTCAATACCGTAGTTGTTGCTCCAGTTAGGACTGATATCGTTTCTGGTATGCAGCAGGGATGCCATGCGTTGCTGTATGGCCTGGTCTGCGTGGTTGGTGAAAAGACTGAGTTGCGGTGGCTGGTTATTGGCTTGCAGATAGCTGAAGTACTGGTCGTATACCTGGCGCGCTGCCAACGATTCATACAGGTCAGGGTCCACGCGCTGAAAGATAAGGTCAGCTACGTTCGCATAGCCTTCATATTCTTTATGTCCATGCTCCAGCAACACGCGGATCAGCTCCCACTCCTGTTGCTCTTCGGCGCTGGCCATGTTTAGCGGTGGCAGTGGTTCTCCACTGTCTGTCAACACCTCGGGCTCAGGCAATGTCTGTTCCTGTCGGGATGCCTGCCGCCGGTCCTGCTCTACGCGCTCACGTATGTATTTATTGACAAGGTTTACCAGTCCGGCCTCTTCTAGATTCAGCTTTATAGAGGTTTCCCTTATGTAATGGTTCTGCAGGGAGAAGTCTTCCGCCTTGTTGATCCGGGAGATACTCTCAGCAATCTCGTTCACCAGCTTCGACCGTTGCACAGGGTCGTCACCGGCCTCCTTCATACCCACCTCCAGCCTGAAGCTGATCACATCCTGCTTCTTCTCTTTCACAAACTCGTGGAACCTGTTGGCGCCGTGCTTCTGTATAAAACTGTCCGGGTCTTCCCCCTCAGACAGCAGCACCAGCTTCACATTAAAACTCTGCGATAGCGCCATGTCCAGACCACGGAGGGCGGCCTTTACACCTGCGGCATCTCCATCATACAGGATAGTAAGGTTTTTGGTAAGCTGACCAATTACCCGCAACTGGTCTTCAGTAAGGGAAGTACCACTGCTGGCCACTACATTCTCCACACCCCCCTGGTGCAGAGAGATGACGTCCGTATAACCTTCAACGAGGAAGCACTCGTTCAGCTTAGATATAGCCTGCCGGCTCTGGTACATGCCGTACAATACCCGGCTCTTTACATATAGTTCGTTCTCGGGGGTGTTAATGTATTTAGGTGCCCTGTCATTGCTCTTCAGGATACGAGCGCCAAAGCCAAGTATACGCCCCGTCATGCTCTGGATAGGGAAGATCACCCTTCCGCGGTAAGCGTCATAGAACTGACCATTCCGGTTCTTGACAAGTCCTGCTTTTTCCAGCAGGTCGGCATTGTATCCCTTCTTTGTAGCCTCGGCATGGAAGGCATTGCTTACCTCCTCAGGGTCGTAGCCCAGCAGGAACCGCTCGAGTATTTCCTTGCGGAAACCACGCTGTTTGAAATACGACAAGCCAACTGCCTGACCTTCTTCCGTATTCAGTAGCTGGTCGTGGAAGAAGTTGGCTGCAAACTCATTGATGATCCTAAGGCTCTCTTCAGATTGTTGCTGCTGTAGTTGCTCCGGCGAGCGCTCGGTTTCTTCCAGGGTGATCTTGTAGTAGTCTGCCAGCCAGCGGATAGCTTCAGGATAGGTAAGTTTTTCATGTTCCTGAACAAAGGTGAGTACGTTTCCACCCTTCCCGCAGCCGAAGCATTTGTAGATACCCTTAGCCCCGGATACGTAGAATGAGGGAGTCTTTTCCGAATGGAAGGGACAGTTAGCTATATGATTTGCCCCACGCTTCTTCAGCCGCACAAACTGTCCGACTATCTCAATAATATCAGCCCTGTTCAGGACCTCCTGTATGCTCTCCTGGGCAATCATTTGTGGCGAAGATAAACCATTTGGTTTTGGCCATAGTCGACTATGGAGACTTTGACTCTAATGTGCCGGAATTAGAAACAATCAACATTTTCACTCCAGCTAGCCCGCAGTGGATGTTTTTACAACAGCGGTTTTATGGGATAATAATTGCAATAGAGCCGCATTGGCTGAAGCTATAAATTGAGTGCATGGGAATCTTTTCTTTTCTGACGAATTCTCTCGCCTGCTCATAAACCTTTTCGGAGGCAGCGTCTGTGAGATTACGGTTGAGAACATTAAAGATCATCCCATCAACGGTGCCTGTTTTATCGAAATACACTTTCCACCACACCTTGAGGGTGTCGCCACTTTTCAAGACAGTTCCTTTCTGGTAGGTACCCAGCCTATAGGCCAGATCGTAGTACGCAGTCATAAAGCTATCTTGCATTTTCTTGTTGGTGCCAGGGAAGACTTCGTCCCCAAAAATATTCAAAGCATCCTGATAGATAACATTTGTCGAGGTATCGCCCAATAGAACTGCTCCGCGTGTCTGCGCTGATGTGTACGTCGTTACATAACAGGATATCAGAAAAAGTATTACGATTAGCTTCATGATAGTCTTAATTATCACTGAATGGGATAGCCATTCCTAAATGAATTTAAGTACTTTTTATGGATCATATGTTCGTCAAAAAGTGATAAGTCTGCCGGAATACCCGCCGATTAGTAACCAACCGTATCCCGTCACAGCATTCCATACCATAAGACCTACCATGTATTTCCAATACTTCCGCCACACAAGACCTTCCAGGTTTCCAAAACCTGGAAGGTCTGGCTACCCGCGGTTAGTAACCAAACCGTATCCCGTCATCAGCATTCCATACCTCCAAGACCAACCAGGTATTCCGATACTTCCGCCACACAAGACTTTCCAGGTTTTCCGATACCTCCGCTACACAAGACCTTCCAGGTTTCTAAAACCTGGAAGGTCTGGCTACACGCGGCTAGCAGCCCTAACCATATCTCGTTGTCAGCGTTCCATATCCAATAAGACTGACCAGGTTTCCCGATACCTCCGCTACACAAGACCTTCCAGGTTTCTAAAACCTGGGAGGTCTGGCTACACGCGGTTAGTAACCCTAGCGTAGCTCCTCATCAGTGTTCCATACCAAAAACGACCAACCAGGTATTCCGATACTTCCGCCACACAAGACCTTCCAGGTTTCTAAAACCTGGAAGGTCTGGATTAGGCTACTCCAGTTCATCTACCATCCTCCGAAGCTTCTCCTTCTCGAATGTCAGATGGTGGGTGAACATCTCTTTTACTCCCCCAAAGATTTCTACCGCCACTTGCTGATTTAAGAAGCCATCAGTCCCTTCGACCAATGAATGCCACGAAGACCACTGCCAGTCAGTAAATTGATCAGTAAATCCATGATGAACAGGATTAACATGAATATAGATCAGCGCAGTCATCAGCTGGGCATTTGAAGAAATTAGTTTTCGCTTGAAGTTCTTCATAAATAAAGAGCCTTTGCGGTTGTATTTCTTATTAAATGCCTTCGTGTAGCTATTAAACAGGTTGGAGAACCGTTTGCTGACGAAGGCTGGAGCAAGACCTTCCAGGTTTTCAAAACCTGGAAGGTCTTGGGGAGGGTGGGTTAGGTTTCCAAAATCCGGAAGGTCTTGGGGAGGGTGGGTTAGGTTTTCAAAACCTGGAAGGTCTTGGCGAGGATGGGTTCGGTTTCCAAAACCTGGAAGGTCTTGGCGAGGATGGGTTCGGTTTCCAAAACCTGGAAGGTCTTGGCGAGGATTGGTTAGGTTTCCAAAACCTGGAGCGTTTGATCCGTCCATTAACTTCGGAAACGCTGCCATCAGTTCCTCAGTGGATCTAATTTTTATCAGAACATGGAAATGATTTGGCATCAGGCAATACGCCAGTGTATCAGCCACAGGCCGAATGTGCTTCTGATATTGCTGAAGAAAGAATCGATAATTCTCCTGCTCAGCAAACAGGTTTTCGTTCCCATTTGCATGATTATAGATATGGTAGTAGCTACCAGGAAAAAGTGGCTCCATTTTAAGCGCTTTCAAAAGCGATGTGAGCATGCAGCCCTTTTGGTATTTGGAAGTCGTTACCTGGAATTTACTCCCCAAACGCCTTATCAATAATCACCCCCTGCTCCTTAGCATGCATCTTGCTAAAGCCGGTAGCTGAAGCAGCGCTGGCTGGCCGGCTGATGAAACGCAGCGGGAACTCGTCAGCAAGCGTAAGCTTCAGGAAGCTAAGCGCGCCTTTGTTCTTTGGCTCTTCCTGCACCCACACCCATTCTGCCTTCTTGTATTTCTCCTTCAGCTCTTTTAGTTGATTAAGCGGGGTAGGGTATATCTGCTCCATTCTTACGATGGCCACATCAGTGCGTTTGTCTGCCAATTGCCGTTCAGTAAGGTCAAAGTATATCTTGCCAGAGCAGAGGATCACCCTCTTCACCTTCCCTGCATTCTTAATCTCCGGATCGTCGATCACTTCTTTAAAGCCTCCCGTAGTGAATTCACTAATGGACGAATAAGCTCTGTTCAGTCGCAGGTTTGCCTTGGGTGAGAAGTTAACCAATGGCTTCCTGAATTCCCACGCAAGCTGACGCCGCATCAGGTGGAACAAGTTGGCTGCAGTGGTAACGTTCGTAACTATTATGTTGTTCTCTGCTGCCAGTTGCAGGAATCGCTCCATGCGTGCTGATGAGTGCTCGGGGCCCTGGCCTTCGTAGCCGTGAGGCAGTAGCAGCACAATTCCGCTCATCTTGTTCCACTTGGTCTCTGCGCTGCAGATATATTGGTCTATCACTGTCTGTGCACCGTTGGCGAAGTCGCCGAATTGTGCTTCCCAGATGGTAAGGGAGTCTGGATTTGCGATCGAATAGCCGTATTCAAAGCCCAGTACCGCAAACTCACTAAGCAGCGAATTATAGATTCGGAAGGTAGCTTTGTCAGATACCGTGCTGAGACGGTTGTATTCCTTGTGAGTAACCTCGTCGTGCAGAATGGCGTGGCGGTGAGAGAAGGTGCCTCGCTGAACATCCTGTCCGCTCATTCTTACATCGTACCCATCTGCCAGCAGTGATGCATAGGCTAAGAGCTCGCCAGTAGCCCAGTCAACCAACCCTTGTTCTTCAAAGAGCTTTACCTTCTCGTCCAGCAGTTTTTGGATCTTGCGCAGGGGCTTATATCCCTCAGGCGTATTCATAATAGCACGGAAAAGCCTCTCTACATCTTCCTTGCTTATTGCAGTAGCGGGCGACGACTCAAAGTCCTTCGGTGTGGCACGGCGCAGGTCCAGCCATGCCTGTTCAGGGCTTTGTAGCTGGTATGGTACAGGTTTTTGCTTCAGCTCGTCCAGACGTTGCTGAAGATCATCCCAGAAGCGCTTCTCCATCTCCTTTGCCAGGTCGGTTGCATCTGATTCACCATTGTTGATCAGCTGCTTGGTATATACCTCCCTTGGATTAGGATGTTTCTTTATCAGGTCGTACAGTTTGGGCTGTGTAAAGCTGGGATCATCCCCTTCATTATGGCCGTGGCGGCGATAACACACCAGGTCAATAAATATATCCTGGTTGTACTTCTGCCTGAACTCTACTGCAAGCTCACACGCCTTTACTACAGATTCAGGGTCATCTCCGTTCACATGTAGTACTGGTGCATGTACCAGTGCTGCTATGCTGGTGCAGTAGTCAGAGGAGCGGGCGTCATCAAAGTCAGTTGTAAAGCCTATCTGGTTATTGATTACAAAGTGTATCGTACCACCGGTGGAGTACCCTTCCAGTTTGCTCATCTGCAGCAGCTCGTATACTACTCCCTGACCTGCTATGGCAGCGTCGCCATGAATAAGTATGGGTAGGACCCTGTCGTACTCGTTGTCGTAAAGTACATCCGCCTTGGCGCGGGCAAATCCGGCAACCACCGGGTCTACTACCTCCAGGTGAGATGGGTTGGGCGCAAGTTGTACATTGATCTCCTTGCCGGATGGTGTCATTATATTGGAGCGGAAACCAAGGTGATACTTCACATCTCCGCTGCCCATGGTCATATCTTCCGGCATATTGCCTTCAAACTCAGAGAAGATCTGCTCGTAGGTTTTGCGCAGGGTGTTGGCAAGCACGTTCAGACGGCCTCTGTGTGCCATACCTATCACTACCTCTTTCACACCAGCGGCAGCCGCTTCGTTAATGATGGTATCAAGTGCCGGTATAGTGCTTTCACCGCCTTCGAGGCTGAAGCGCTTTTGGCCTATGTATTTTGTATGCAGGAACTTCTCAAATATCACTCCCTCGTTAAGCTTTTCCAGGATGCGCTTACGCTGGTCCATAGATAGCTGTTTCTGCATCATTTTCTCAAAGGCCTGCTCTACCCATTTGCATTTATCAAAGTCGTTGATATAAGTGTATTGTATGCCTACATCACCGGCGTACAGCATCTTTAGCTTTGCCACAATGTCCTTCAGCTTCGCCTTTCCCAGGCCTATGTAGTTGCCTGCATAAAACTCAGTCTCCAGATCAGCCTCGGAGAGACCTACGTGGTGGAGTTCTAGCTGGGGATTACGGTCTTTGCGGGGACGTATGGGGTTGGTGGTGGCTATAAGGTGACCACGCTTGCGGTAGCCATTTATAAGCTTGTAGACACTTAGTTCCTTCTGAAGTTGCTCGTTCGAAACTGGAGAATGATCCTTAGTGGCCGCGCCGTTGGTGCTGGGGCGGGCGAGGGCAAAGTCGAAGCCTTCGAAGAACTTCTTCCATTCAGGGTCTACTGTTTCGGGGTCGTGGGTAAAGTCGTTGTAAAGCGATTCTATATAAGACGGATGAGCACTCATCACGTAGCTAAAATCTTTCATCGTACCGCAAGAGGTTTATGTCTATTGTATATAAATGGCAAAGACGCTTTGATCAAGCGCCCCAAAGTTAACGAAGCCCGGCCAATTAAAGTGGATGAGGTTGAAAGGATTATGAGGCACCTGGCATTTTCTGGAAGAGTCGCGGAAGCCGCACCGGGTACCGGCAGCGAATACTTGTTTTGCTAGGTTCCCTGCCCCGGATTTCACATTATAAAAAACATAAAGGCACCTGGGATATCACTGGTATTACACTGGTATTACACTGGTATTGCACTGAAGTTGCATTGAGACTGCATTGGTATTGCATCGTCTGTTAATTGATCATCACCCAGTTGAAGCCGAACCGGATCATAGCGTCCTGCGCAGGGTAGCCGGGGGCGTTCACTACATTGGGGGTGAAGAGCTGCTGGAGCTGATCGCCCATTACATATGCACGAAAGTTCTTTATCTTAAAATTGAAGAAAACCGCTACCTCAGGGGCATTGACAGCAGTGTAGCTATCCTGGTAGTGAAAACGGTTGAACAGGGGAGCATACCCCGCCGGCTCATAAGGTGTATGCCAGCGTACGTCGAAACCGGTGGCCACCTTGAGCGCATTGCCGAAAAGGTAAGTCTGCAGGCTTAGCTGATGACGACCCATCACTGCCGGTATGTTGATGGGGGCAGCACCTGCCTTTTGCTGGTAGACCACCTCATTGTCCAGCGACCAGATGCCGAGCGTAAATGCTTTTTTCAGCCATATCTGTGTGATGTTGAAGGCATCGGCAGACTGGTCGAACTGCAGGGACTCGTTGATATAGATATAATTGGTAAGTAAATAGTTGCGAATGCCTGCTCCTAAGCGCAGGGGGTCATTGTTTACCGTTGCGAACAGGCGTGTGACCGTCTCCTTGTTGTATGAGTGGCTGGCTTTAAAATACTGGTTTTGATAGATGGTGTAGCTGTAGGGCGCGTTCTGAATTCGCTGACCAAAGCCGATAGCCACACTACCAATTTTTTCGCTGATCTCCTTATTGATGTCGGCACTCAGATCAAGGTTGCCGGCTGCGCTGCCGGTAAAGAAGAACTTAGCATTTGCATTATAAGACCATTGGTTATCCTCCAAGGCTTCCTTTTTAAGCTCACCAGTAATGTAGTTGCTAATTACATCCTCCCGATCAGTTCCCCGTGCAAAGTCTGTAGTAAACCTGTCGAACCGGTTGCCTATGCCCGCGCTGAACAGTAACTGCCGCTCAGCCGGACCAAGGAAACCATTTAAAGTAAGACCATTATCTACATACGCCCAGCGCTGTTCGGTGAAGAGGGAGTCTTCCTGACGAAAGCCCTGCCGGAAGTATTCAATGTATTGTAAAGAATCGGGGAGCAGGTCCTTGAACTGGTATTTATGAGAGGCAAGCTTTAACCGGTGAGCAATGCTGAAGCGTGGAATTAGTTTGAAAGTGTATCGGGTAGAGTCTTCATTGAACAGCGTGTCCGTGCGGCCCCATGTGTAACCATGTCGAAGCTGAAAGGAGAAGTCACGCTGCAGCGTTGTAACGGAAGAGCGCCTTGTGCTATAGTCGTCCTGCTGATACCTTACAGGGATCGTTAGCCGGTCATCGAAAGCTTCCTCAGACAGGAAGCTATCAGCCACTATACCACCGTTCTCATCATGCTGCAGCTTGTTGTATACAAATGATCCGAATAGCTGATAGCGCTGGTTGAGGCTCTGGTAGTTACTTGTAAGACTACCCAGGTCATGATTGGTGCGCTGTACCTTGAAGTATCCCGGTGAGGTGATCTTGCGGTACTGGATGGCAAAGTTCCAGTTGGGTCTGATATTCTGCGTGTGCAACAGATCGGCCGTCTGCTCAGCGCGACTACCCAACTGATAAGTGAACGAAGAGTAGGGGCGGGTGGTGTTATAAAAGCGGAGACTATCAGGATTGAAGCGGTAGGCATCAAAAACATGATAACCCAGCGAAGGGCCAACGCGGTACTCCGGAGTGAAGAGCATGTTCACCACCGGTGAGCCATGGTTACCCAGGTTGCGCAGCCATGAGCGTGTAAAGAGACGGCGATGGAAGAACTGGAGCCCGGTGTCAGGTGCATGTCGCTTTTCAGAATACTGGCTTCTATAGGTGATAACCGCACGCTCGCTGGTCCATGAGCTGGTGTTGGTCTTATTGCTCGTATCGCGCTGGGGAGCATTTTGCAGTGTGACAGGTGAGCCGGGAATAGGCTCAGGTATCTGCTGCGCATAGGCAACATCAGCGAACAAAAACAGAAAAACCAGGAGCGGAAGCAGATGAAATGTAGAGAAAGACTTTTGCAAATGCTGATCGTTTTACGCCTGGTTAAGGTGTGCTGAATGAAGCGCGCGGGCTCACATCCATACATCCGGCAGGAGGCAAAGTTAAACGAAAGAGGGGAACTAAAGCTACCCGGGAGCATGAGACGAAACTGGTGAGGAGAATCGTGGAAGTTTATTAATTTTAAAAGACCAGCGGAAATAGCTCAATGGTAGAGCATCAGTTTCCCAAACTGAAGGCTGCGGGTTCGATCCCCGTTTTCCGCTCTATACCTTTCCTTCGCATTACCTCTCACCAGAGCGTCTGTTCACATTGCATGCAGCCGCGCATCCTGAAGCTTGTCCAAATTAATAATGTAGACGCTAAAAGACACCAAAGAAGGTAGATTTGCAGATTAATTTCAACTCATGAGCCTTTTCGGAAAGATAGAAGATACCGCGTTGTTCATCCAGGCAAGAACCAACAATATGCAACCGACGGTGGGGATAGTACTGGGCAGCGGACTGGGAGGATTGCTGGACGTATTGGAAAAAGATGCAGAGATAACGTATAAAGAACTGCCGCACTTTCCGGAGGCGACGGTTGATGGACATGAGGGCAAGCTGGTGTTCGGCAGACTGGGTGGAAAGGAAGTAGTGATGATGGCAGGTAGGTTTCACTACTACGAAGGCTACTCCATGGAGCAGCTAACCTTTCCGATAAGAGTGATGAAAGCGCTGGGTGTGGAAACCCTGATACTCTCCAACGCTGCTGGTGGTATGCATAAAGACTACCAGGTGGGCGACCTCGTGATCATAAACGATCATATAAACCTGTTTCCGGAGCATCCGCTCAGAGGACCAAACGATGTAAGGCTTGGCGTGCGCTTTCCTGACATGAGCGAGCCATACGACCTGAGCTTGGTGGCAAAGGCAGAGAAGATAGCAAGAGAAAGAAAAATAAGAGTACATCAGGGAGTATATGTGGGCCTAACAGGACCTACATTCGAAACCAGGGCAGAGTACCGCTGGCTGAGCGTGATAGGCGGGGATGTAGTGGGCATGAGTACCGTTCCGGAGGTGATAGTGGCAAGGCACGCAGGCATGAGGGTGTTTGCTGCAAGCGTAGTAACTGACCTCGGACTGGCAGATCAGATATTGAAGATAACACATGAAGATGTGCTGGAAGCCGCCAATGAGGCAGCGCCTAAACTGGCAGCAATAGTGGAAGAACTGGTAAGTAGCCTGTAGATCACCACACACGTAGAGACGTTGCACGCAACGTCTCCAGACAACACAGGAAATATAACGGTGGACGAACCACACGCTCCCGACAACAGGTGTTAACATCGACCTTATGCAGCCATTTTGCGATCAGGATTGTAATAGCAGTTGATAATTGAATCCATCTCTTCCTTGCCTGCAGCTATCTGGCGCACCTTTTCCTCATACTGACTGTCGATCAACACTGCAAGTGGCTGTGCTACGATATTGAACCTTGTGAATGCACTCTGAAGCTGGGCGTCCCAAAGCTTGTGATAGTGCAGCAGATCGTCTGGCATCACGGCAATTCTATCACTGCCCGCCTCACGAACGGCGTAGAAAGGTTCAGACAGATTGAGGTAGCCATAGTCGTTAGTGAGCTCCTCACCCGGATAGATGTCGCGAACGGCCAACTCAAAGTTATAGGCAGTAGAAATGCAATTAGAGTGATAGCTGTGATTAACAAAACGGGAGTGATCCCAGCACAGAACGTGATTACCATTCTGATCGCGATAGGCGTACTTATCGATGAAGTTTCGGAAGAAAGGCTTCATGTTGAGAATCTCCTCCGGAGAGAATACCTGATCCAGTGGATCCAGTGCCCAGGTGATAGTGCCCTTTGGGATGAACTCAGTAGCAACAACTCCAATACCAATCTCCGGGCTAACATACTTTAGTTCAGTTGATGGATGTATCATGGTGAATATGTTGTGTATAAACCATTAAAACATCGGGCCAGTATGTATAATAACAAATTACCTTTTATATTCAGAACTTATATTTATCTTAGCTGAACTGTATATACATGGCAGAAAGAACAGTCCAGAGCGATTGAGCGCCAAATATTTATAAGTAAAGATTATTTCCACTGAAGCAGAAGAGCAAAGGGGATTTATCAATCATCAGTAGTTGTATTACCAAATATGTTCAACCTGAAGGGAGTAGCAACTGATGTGTCTGTAGTGCCGGCTACCCCGCAGCATGCTGAGGCCATTACGGCATTGTCCATACAGCTTGGCTACCAGACCACTGTGGCCGAGACAGCCGAGCGCCTGTCTGTACTAGGGCGAAGCAACTATGATGTTGTTTATGTGGCATTGCTGGAACACCACCTGGTGGTGGGTTGGATGCATGTCTATTATGCTGTGAGAGTAGAAGGTCCGCCGTTCTGTGAAATCGGAGGTCTTGTAGTGGACCAAAACTGGCGCAGCAAAGGAATTGGCAGTGTGCTGGTAGAGCAGGCAAAGCTTTGGAGCAGAAAAAAAGGTTGTGTATCCCTGCGTGTAAGGAGCAATGTTACACGCACTGCGGCACACAAGTTTTACCTGCGAGAGGGCTTTGTGCACCTAAAAGAGCAAAAAGTGCTTGAACTGCAGCACGCCCTTTAACGAGGAAATACCAGCAAAAGTGCCTGCTTCTCTACGTGCGCAGAGATCCTTTTGGTTTTTCCCAGGTACTCACCATCTACCTGGAAGTATGCCCTCTTACGCACTTCAATGGTCATAGAGTTCGCCTGCAGTATCTCTATCTTGTCCGGATTGAATGGCGTGCTCAGGAAGAGCATTTTGAGCAGCTCTATGATGGACAGCCTCTTAAGAATAACCACCTCAAACAGACCATCGTGTAAATCACCTACCGGGTTGATCCTTGCACCGGTGCCGTACATGCTGGCGTTTGCCAATACAACCATGAAAGCGCTCCGCTGCAAGGATGTGTCCCCGCGTTTTATTCGCACCTCCATCAGCCGCTTTTTAATGAGCACACGCAGTATGCCTCTTGCGTATCCCAGCTTTCCACGAACGTTTGTTTCTTCGAAGTACTTAACCAGTTGTGCGTTGATACCAATATCGCTCAGGTGGAGACAAATGTTCTTCTGGTTTATCCTGATGATATCCGTCCGCTTTGCCTCCCCTTCCAGCAGCACCGTCATACATTCCTCAAGGTCGGTGGGCATGCCCAGCTCCCGCGCCATACCATTAGCAGAGCCAGCGGGAAAGACACACAGTGGTGTTTCAGTACCCAGCAACGCTTCGGCCGCCAGCTTTAGCGTGCCGTCTCCGCCTACCGCCACCACCCGGTCGGGCTTCCAGGTTTCCACCCAGTACTTTATACTTTCAATGTCGCTGTCGCGATGAGTGTTATATATTTCGTGTTGGTGAGGGCTGTTTTTGAAGTACTCCTTGATGCCAGCTTCCCAATTTACCTTTGACTTACCGCCGGCTACAGGGTTCACGATAAACAGAAACTTCTTACTGTCTTGATCTGGCACGTTATTGTTCAGTTTCTAAGCAAGTATAAAAATAAGACCATATGGACCAATGAGTAAAGAAAAGAGGAAAATAAACGAATGGCTGCTCAACAAGTTACACATTACCCGGAGACCAGTGGTGAAAGTCTACAATGGGTATGGTGACGAGGATCTGCTGCTTGTTTATGGTCATGTATTGCGGCAGTCGCCGCTACCCAAGAAGAAGTTTAAGAAGAACTTCTGGAGCAACTCCATGTCCCTCCTTCGCTTATTCATGGTCGAACCCTTTCGCAACATGAAGCTACAGCTGGAGTGGGAGGGGCAGATGCTGGAGACCACTACCGATACCGATGGCTTCTTTAAGTTTGAATGGAAGTCACCCAGCGTACCTCCACCAGGCTGGCACAATATAAAAGCAACTATCAGGAGCGGCAAGTATGCCGGTGTTTCAGGTGAGGGAAGGGTACTGGTTCCCTACAGTACGCAGTACGCCTTCATTTCAGATATTGACGATACCTTCCTTATCTCCCATTCATCGAACCTGCGCAAGCGGCTGTACGTGTTGTTTACCAAGAATGCGAGGACCCGTAAGCCTTTTGAAGGCGCGGTAAGGCACTACCAGCTACTGGCACATGCAAACACTACGCCTGAGTCGCCCAACCCATTCTTTTACGTATCCAGCAGTGAATGGAACCTGTATGAATACATCAATGAGTTTAAACGCAGCTATGGCTTACCGGAGGGTGTGTATCTGCTGAGCCAGATGAAACAATGGTATGAATTCCTGAAGACAGGGCAGACGAAACATGGAGGTAAGTTTATAAGAATAGCGCGGGTGCTGAAGGAATTCCCCCACCAGAAGTTCATACTGCTGGGTGACGATACCCAACAAGACCCGGAAATATACCATAAGATAGTTCAGGGATTCCCTGACAGGATCGTGTGTGTTTACATCAGGCACGTGGGCAGGCGGAAAAAGCCTGAGGTAGAGCATCATGCTGCGGAGATCAGGAGGCTTGGTGTGGAGGTATCTTATTTTAAGAAAAGTGAAGAAGCATTGGAGCATTCCCTGAAGATTGGATTAATCAACGAAATAGTATAGGTATGGAAGAAAAGTTTATGGAAGAGGCCGTAAGAGTGGCGAAAGAAGGAATGAAGGATGGAAAAGGCGGCCCTTTTGGCTCAGTGGTGGTGAAAGACGGCAAGATAGTTGGCTGCAGCAGCAATAAAGTTTTCGAGACAAATGACCCCACTGCCCATGCGGAAGTGATGGCCATTCGAGACGCCAGTAAGAACCTGAACACTGCCGAGCTAACCGGCTGTGAGATTTACTCACTCGGGGAGCCCTGCCCCATGTGTATGGCAGCGATATATTGGGCACGAATAGAGAAGGTATACTTTGCAAATACCAAGGAAGACGCGGCCAAAGTGGGCTTTGACGATACCATGATATATAAAGAACTAAGCATGCCTTACCATCAGCGAACAATGAGCATGCAGCATACCCCATCCGAAGAGGCTAAAAAACTCTTTACCGAATGGGACAAGTATGTAGACAAAGAAGACCTCCCCCAGACCTGAGTCACTTCCCGTCCCCGACTCACAAGATTTACATATTACAATAAACATAAAGGTACCTGGGATATCCTACCTTGAAAGTACCTTTATACTACCTTAATACTACCTTCATACTAGCTTGAAACACCAATGGACATCCAATGGTCATTCAGTGAAGATCCATAGATATCCCAGGTGCTTTGCTGTTTTGTGTAATATGACCGACATGGTTGTAAGCACTTTTTTCTGCTGCCGGCCGCTAGGAGACACTCAGCTGAATCAGGCCCGCCCGCCACTTCATAGCACCAGCCAATATTTGGCACCACTAAAAAGGTCTTTCCCTTTTTTTGTGTAGGTTTGTCCGCTCTTTTACAGTAAACTATTAAATTAAATAGATCCAGAATATGGCATACGATGTAATTGTCATCGGTAGCGGTCCGGGAGGTTATGTGGCGGCTATACGCGCAGCCCAATTAGGGTATAAAACAGCTATTGTAGAAAAGGAAAGCCTGGGAGGCATCTGCCTGAACTGGGGCTGTATCCCCACCAAGGCACTCCTGAAGTCTGCCCAGGTGATGGAATACATCAACCACTCAAAAGACTACGGTGTGGAAGTGACAGGCGCAAAGGCCGACTTCGGCGCTATGGTAAAGCGCAGCCGTGGTGTGGCAGATAAGATGAGCAAGGGTGTCCAATACCTGATGAAGAAGAACAAGATCGATGTGATCATGGGCTTCGGCAAGCTGAATAACAAGAAAGAAGTAGAAGTGACCGGCGCTGACGGCAAGACTACTGCCCACCAGGCGAAGCATATAGTGCTGGCGACAGGTGGTCGTGCACGGCAGCTACCTAACCTGCCTATCGATGGCAAGAAGGTGATAGGCTACAGGGAAGCAATGGTGCTGCCGCAACAGCCAAAGTCGATGATAGTAGTAGGATCGGGCGCTATAGGTGTGGAGTTCGCGTACTTCTACCATGCTACCGGCACGAAGGTGACGATAGTGGAGTTCATGCCACGTATTGTGCCAGTGGAAGATGAGGACATCTCCAAAGAACTGGAGAAGATATATAAAAAGAAGGGCATCGAAATAATGACCAACTCCTCTGTAGAGAAGGTTGAGTCTAGCGGCAATGGTGTAAAAGCAACAGTAAAGACCGAGAAAGGGGAGATCACCCTTGAGGCTGACGTAGTGCTTAGTGCGGTGGGTGTGGTATCTAACATTGAGAACATCGGTCTGGAAGGACTTGGTATCAAAACTGAGAAAGGAAAAATCGTTACAGACCAGTACTACAAGACTAACGTAGACGGCATCTATGCTATAGGAGATGCTACGGCAGGTCAGGCATTGGCTCACGTAGCGTCAAAAGAAGCCGTTATCTGTATAGAAGCAATAGCCCAGAAAGAAGGCAAGCACCACCACAAACCAGAGCCCCTGGATTACGGTAACGTACCAGGCTGTACCTACTGCTCTCCAGAGATAGCCTCTGTAGGTATGACGGAAAAGCAGGCGAAGGAAGCCGGTCATGAGATTAAGGTAGGTAAGTTCCCATTCTCCGCATCAGGCAAGGCAAGTGCAGCCGGTGCTATGGAAGGCTTTGTAAAAGTGATCTTCGACGCTAAATACGGCGAGTGGCTGGGTACACATATGATAGGTGCGAACGTAACCGAGATCATAGCCCAGACAGTTACCGCACGCAAGCTGGAAACAACCTGGCAGGAAGTGCTCGACTCTATCCACCCACACCCCACAATGAGTGAGAGTGTGAAAGATGCAATAGAAGTAGCACTGGGCGAGGCGATACATCTGTAAGACAGAAGAAAACTACTAGCGAAAGGCTGCTCTCGAGCAGCCTTTTTTGTAACCACTGGCGCGAGAGTTAGCGTAGCGCTCTCGTGTCTACCCTTGCGGCCAGTCTCCAGACTGGCGTGTTACAAAATTAAATATTAACTGGCTCACTGGCGCGAGAGTTAGCGTAGCGCTCTCGTGTCTACCCTTGCGGCCAGTCTCCAGACTGGCGTGTTACCGACCTCAAAACACCTTCCAATGGTTTTCGGATCTTGAATATCTTAGGAGGCCAAATTACATGATGAAGAAAATCTATCGGTATGTACTCCTGGTTGTTGGTCTTATTTCCGCTGGATTGGCCATCAGTTTGTTGTCCACAATTTGGACACCAAAATCTAGTCTTGTAAAGATCAGTGGGAGATTGACAGGTGCAAGTACATATGTCACTACATCATCTGACAGTCGCGGAAACGCAAGCCAAAGATCTGAGCTTGTGTTTTTTCTTGAAGGTCATGACCAAAAGTACTCCTTAGTGGAGAACACTGGCGACCAGGTAACAAATGTCGCACATGACGAAATTTTAAGAGCATTAAGAAGTGCTGAAACTGTCGATGTTTGGCTCAGAAAACGTGAAACAGTTGCTTACGCACCGAAGGTGTTCCAAATTGGTACGGATCGAAACATTGTTCTGGCCTTTGAGGATGTAAGGACTAAAGAACGATCAATTGCAGTGTTCCTATTCATAGTAGGCCTTGGATCAATAGTCGCGTTCTTTTGTTTACCTAGGTCTAGTCAAACTAGAACCCGTTAGTTTAGAACTTTGAGTGCGGTGCAGCTCACGCTCAGAGTGATCTATATTATTAACTTTAATAAACCTTCACTATTTTTAGGTTCAGGAAATATAAATATATCATGAGCCCAATAGTCAGAAACATCCTTGCTGTAATAGCAGGTATTATCCTAGGCAGCCTTGTTAATATAGGGCTAGTCAGCATTAGTGGGTCCATTATTCCTCCTCCGGCAGGTGCAGACATGACTACTCCGGAGGGCGTGAAAGCAGCGATGCCACTGATGGAGACGAAGCATTTTATCTTTCCTTTTCTGGCACATGCACTGGGTACGCTGGCGGGTGCATTCACAGCTGCTAAGATCGCCGCGACACGCAAGATGACGTTTGCTCTTGTAATCGGATTATTCTTTTTAATCGGTGGAATAGCTGCTGTATTCATGATACCGGCTCCAACTTGGTTTGCGGTGCTGGATCTTGTGGTGGCCTACGTTCCGATGGCTTACCTGGGAGGGAAGCTTGCCGGCAAATAATATGCCAACGCACCACTGGCGGGAGAGTTAGCCCAGCGCTTTCGTGTCTACAGTTGTTGCCAGTCTCCAGACTGGCGTTATAACACTGGCGTCATAACACTGGCGTCTGAATGAGTAGCTGTCCACAATAACAGAGTCTGCGAAAGACACTAACCGTACTCCTATACAAGTACTCGAGTTTTTAAAAGACGACAGGCACCCTGAAAAGAGCGCCTGTTTTTGAATGTATCGGAACCTACGGATGATGGATAAAATTTCTAATCGCAATTACCAATCTCAATCATCCTCTTGTCCATCGCGTTACGGATGGACCTACAATTCATGGGAGTGATCAATACATTCCTAATTGTGATGTATATGACCATTTGCCTCTGCCTTACGATGGTGTGGTTTGTGGCTTCCACGATATCTTGGTGCGAAACTCTTGGTTTGCGTTGAGTCTTCAGCCATGTTGTTTCGCCTGTTCCTCAATGTTCTGAAAAGCCTTATGGCAGGGTAGGTTAGCAAAGCGGCTGCACCAACCACAATACCGGCGATCATCAAATATTTTCTTGTCTGGTCGTTCATATTTAGTTCCAGTTTCATAATCGTTCAAGTTTTCATTCAATAGAAGCACTTAAAAACCACACCAGTAGACTTAACACTACTGTTAACAAAAAATGAAAATGCCTCTCCACACTGGAGAGGCATATCAATTAGTTAGCACATCTGCTATTGATCCAGCGGTGTCCGCTTTCCCTTTGATGCGGTAAATGCATAAAAAATAAAGTGCAGCACTGCGAATGCCATAGAGAAGTAGTAAAGAATGTCGTCATCAGCCTCAGGCGTAAAGTGGTGCAGGAGGGCTACGATTACCAGTACCACCGTAAGAGCTACACCGGTGAACGAGACAGTTCTATAGCTTTGGCGCGTAAAAATGCCTTTGTTCAGGTGGCTATGCCTCATACCATACAACAGGTACAGATCAATACCAGCCATCATCCATACGATGAGGCGAATCCATGTATCCAATGGAAGGAAGACCATCATAAACAGACAGGTGATGATGCCCAGGATTGGTACAAGTGGAACCAGAGGGGTTCTGAATGCCCTTGGTGCTTCTGGCACTTTTGCACGCATGATCATTACACCAACACACACCAGTATGAACGCGAACAGGGTACCTATACTGGTCATCTCACCTACTATGCGCGCAGGCACGAAGGCAGCGAACAGGCTGACAAAGAGCATGAACAGAAAGTTGTTCTTTGCAGGCGTGCGGAACTTAGGATGTACATCGGAAAATACCTTTGGCAGCAAACCGTCTTTACTCATGGAGAAAAATACCCGGGACTGACCCATGAGCATTACAAGGATAACAGATGCATAGCCCGCGAGAATGGCGAGTATAATAGCACTGTTGAGCCATGGGTAATCGGGGGTTATTGTTCCATCCGCATTGGCCTGA
>Ga0196970_1000359_pt1 | contig 57406 bp, 50 predicted proteins | sample S1v_513CmetaG_FD_148672 | JGI IMG/M metagenome (GOLD analysis project Ga0196970, IMG submission 148672) | Soil microbial communities from Anza Borrego desert, Southern California, United States - S1+v_5-13C | ecosystem: Environmental > Terrestrial > Soil > Desert | place: USA: California...
TTTCCGGCACTATTCTGGATGGCGTTACAAGAGACAGTCTCTTGGCTATAGCCTCAGATAAAGGGATGAAGGTAGATGTAAGGCCTATCCGCCACAGGGAATTGCAGGAAGCCCTGGAAGCTGGTAAAAGGGTAGAAGCATTCGGAGCAGGAACAGCAGCAGTGGTAGCACCCATTGAAACTATTGCGATAGATGGCAAGGAGTATGCCTGTTACCTAAGTGCTGATTCCAGTATGTATACACTGCAACAGATACTATACGGGATAAGAAAAGGAACTATTGCAGACAAGCACAACTGGAACTATATTGTCTAAAGTATGGAGACCATCACTATAGATCATAAAGGATATACCATCACCACCGATAAGAAACTGATGGTACCCGAACATATACATGATTGGCTGTCTACCCGTTCTTACTGGTCAAAAAACATACCTTTCGAAGTAGTGAAGACAGCATTCGATCATTCCTACTGCATAGGTATCATTAAGGACGGCAGACAAGTGGGCTATGCAAGGTTTGTCACCGACTACTCCGTGTTCGCCTACCTGGCAGATGTTTATGTGGAAGAAAGTCACAGAGGTCAGGGATTAAGCAAAAAGATGATGGATGTGCTGATGAACCTGGATTGGGTAAGAGGACTGAGAAGGATAACGCTGGCAACGCTGGATGCACACAAGCTTTATGAGCAGTATGGCTACGCAGCACCAGCCTACCCGGATAGACTTATGGAGATAATGCGTCCTGATATATACGGAGACTCCAATAATCCATGCGGGTAATCCAACACTGAACTAAAACCGTAGAAATATGAATACATTAAACTATCTGAAGAGTGCCATAAGGCAGTTTGAGTATTACAAAATGCTTGGTGAAAAGGCCATGGAGCAACTGGAAGATCAGGGCCTTTTCTGGCAGGCAAACGAAGAAAGCAATAACATAGCCACCATTGTCAAGCACCTCCATGGTAACATGCTAAGCAGGTGGACAAACTTCCTCACAGAAGATGGAGAGAAGCCCTGGCGCAACCGGGATGGAGAGTTTGAGAACGACGCCACCACCAGGGAGGCTGTAATGAAGAACTGGCGTGATGGATGGACCTGCCTTTTTGATGCGCTCAACAGCATCACAGATGATGACCTTCAAAAAATAATTTACATAAGGAATGACGGGCACACAGTCTTAGAGGCGATCAATCGTCAGCTGGCCCACTATCCCTACCACATCGGGCAGATCATCTACATCGGCAAGTTGCTGAAGAACGATGGGTGGAAAAGTCTCTCCATTCCCAGGAACAAATCTGCACAATACAACACCGAGAAGTTCTCCGCCCAAAAGGATATCCGCCACTTCACTGAAGATCTGATGAAGAAAGAATAAGCCTGCTAATGCAGGCTTATTCTCCTGTATTGCTTCTGAACTTGTCGTATATCTTCTTTTCTATCAGGTAAGAGATCACCAGACCTAAACCTGCACCGGCTCCAATAAGTGCAAAGTATAGTTGTGGGTAGTCCTGGTAGTAAGTTTCGCCACCGGGGGTTACTCTTTGGTGTTCCAGGTTCATGTCAAAAAAGAACGCAAGCAACAGGCCCAGCGCTGCACCAAAGATAAGCAGGCCGTACTTAAGACTTCCGAACGGCCGCGGATGTGATTGCCTGGACTGCCGCGGATTGATACCGCGTTCTATAAGGGCCATATTCTCCCGGTTACGGATGTATACGATCCCAAATATCAGGGCAAAAAGACTGAGGGTTACAATTAGTACGAGAATTTCATCGCTGTGCATAATTAAAGTTTTAGTGGTTTCGCTGGTTGCCTTCCGTTCTGAACAGACAACATACCTAAGACGCACACCTACCCTTTCTGGTTACAAAAAATAAAAGTAGTCTCTCTCAATTAAAATCTCAGATATCGTAACCTTGGGGTAGTTCATAGCGTCTACTAGTAAACATGCAGGATAATAAACATGACCTGGAAATCATTCGCCTGGTACTACAAAAGTGAAAATATAAGAAGGGGCAGGTCAGACTGGATGACAAGCAACTGAATTGCAGCCCACCTAACGGTTAGCTGTACACTTACATCTGGAAATATGACTTATTCATATGGTCTTTGTCATTCAGGAATAACCAGTCCGGGTTAGACTTATCTATTAGAGCCTTTTTCTTCTTGTAAGAGAAACTATTGATTTCTTGCTCTCTCTTTATTGCAGAAGCAGCATCAGGAAAACTCTCCCAGTAAAGAAGGTATTTGCAATCAGTATTTGTATCTCCTTGTCTATAAAAGGGGTTCAAATCAAACTGATAAAGCCTTCCTTCCATATTGCCAGTCACATCAACTAAAAGTTTAGTCCGGTCTTTGTTAGTTGTGATATAAACAACAAAATAGTATCCATTGATAATCATTCCTCACAATTTATCTTAACAAGGTTATATTTCCTTTGTAGTGTTCCCTATTCTGACCATCTATTTCGGCATCAATGAGGTAAATATATACACCCTGAGGCTGGTCCCGTTCGTTAAAACGACCATCCCACCCTCTACCCTCAAGTTTATCGGTGATAAAAATCAGCTGACCCCATCTGTTAAATATCTGCATCTTAAAAGCTGTTAGCCTTTCGCTCAATAGGTGCCTGGGAAAAAAATAATCATTGGCACCGTCCCCATTAGGTGTAAAGGCGTTTGGTATATTCAAATAGCAACCTTTAAATATCTCTACACTATCTGTTGTGGAACAGCCGTTTTCATTTGTCACAGTGAGCGCATAGATTCCATGATGTCTTGCAAGAACTGTGCTCGAACTATCTCCTGAATTCCACTGGTAAGTATAACCTAACTTATTTTTGCCTAGGTTCTGTAGTAAAACCGGAGCCCCATTGACGCAAATAGAGGTGTCGTCACCCAGATCAACGTCTGGATAAGGATACACTAGTATCGAATCATAGAATGTAGCGTCGGGACAGGCTCTGAAGCTAGCTGTGACGGTTACTACCCAGGTGCCTGCACTATCATAGGCATGGACAGGCTGAAAACTTTCTCTAACTATGGTTTGATCTCCAAAATCCCAGAATATGGTATCTGCTCCTTCCGGATAGGAGGGGTAAAAACTGATCCCTTGCCCCTCACACAAGCGGTCGTTCCCCGTTAGAAAATTGATGTAAGACATTGAATCAATGGTAATAGGTCTGGTAAAACTATCAGCACATGGATATCCGATCAAGGTCACCAAATAAGTACCAGGAGCATCGTACACATGATCTGGATTATTATCAGTAGACGAAAAGCCATCCCCAAAATACCATGTATAGGTAGAAAATCCGTGCGATAAATTTACAAAGGTGGCCGTAGCCCCAATACAGAGAAAAGAATCGCTGGTAAATGAAGCATCATAATTCGGGGGCAGAATGGTCAAGACTATTTGAGTATCGCATAGCCCATCAAAAACATTGACTGTGTAATCGCCCGGAGAGGAAACGAATAGCGTGTCTGCATAATCTCGGGTATGTGTTTGAAGGACCTGTCCTGCTGCATTCCGCCATGTGTAAGTATATAAGTTCGTGTCGTTCGCTCCTGGTTTTATCCACAGATAATTGTTTCCAGTGCCATTGCAGCCGTTAAATACTCCATACTGTAATGAGGGACTCATGAAACGAATTTTGAAGGTGTCTATATGAAAGGTACAGGGTGGTGTCATAAAGGTCACCACGTACACGCCGGAACTATCCACCATAAGGTTGCTCGTAGCCTGTCCTCCGTTCCAAATATGATCCCACCCAGAGGCAGACGTATCTGCCTTAAGTTCCAGACTATCTCGGAAACAAACATCAACGGCATAATTTGCCGACATTGTATCTCTTCTGAAAATGGCAAGGTCATTAGGCAATCCTATAGCACCACTATTGGAGACAAGAGGGATTGTTAGCGGACTGTATTGGCAGGCGCTCCCAGCTAAGTTTGGGAAATTGATAGTCCCGAGTCCCCCGTCATTTAGGAAATAGATTTTCCCATCTGGCCCTGCCTTCAAGTCTGTGGTAAATGACATATTATTGCCGATAACAGTTCTTGAGCTAGCGATTGCAGCTATGGACGGCAGGCTTAGATCAAACTGGTATAGTCTATCACCCGCGTTAGTATAATACAGCTTTGTATTGTCCGGCGAAAATGCAGCACCATAGTATGCTTGGAACTGGTGGAGTGTCTGTGGATTCGAAAGAACGCCGGAGGCCGCGTCAAAATCAAATATCTCGATGCCATTGTACTGGTGGCAGGCCACAATCTTCTTCCGGTCATGAGATGCTTTGATTACACCTGCACCCAGACCAGGCGTACCTGCAAAAGTGATTCCCGATGCTGATATTACTGGATTAAGATCAATTCCGCCCTGGGTTATGTTGTAAGCTTTAAACTGTTGCAAGGGCCGATAAGTGCGCAGGATCAGCCATACATTGCAACGATCGCCTACCACAGCCGTCATTTTTTCTGTAAAGCCAGTATCTATCAATATGCCTTTTCTACCTGGCACTACGTCACCTAAGCTTGAGTTGAGGCTCATATCTACAATGCTATAGAAAAGATAACCCATGGAATTGGTACCACCAGTGGAGGACGTAAGGGAAAAAATATAGTATTTACCAGCACTATCGGGCATAGGAACAATCACCGCGCCTTGCGTGCAGCTTGAAGTAGCCGTGAGATTGCCTGTGGGGTCCGACAAACCTGTTAAGTTGCTTCCATTTGGCATCATACTACCGTTCCTGTCCCAGATGTCTGAACCTTCACTATAAAACAGTAACTGACCAGAAGCATCACAGATCGACGCTACACCTTCCTGCACTGTGCCACCCTCCATTCCTGTCACAATGCCTACGGGGCTTCCTACGTTAAAATCAATACCGTTTTTTTCTCCATACGCCCATACATACCCTTCCTTTTGGGCATGCGTACAAACCGCATAGGTCAGGAGCAAAAGCAATAAAATCGTTCTCATCGTCCGTTGTTGTATTGATCACCTTATCAGTGTAATGTCGCCTGTCATGTCGTGTCTTACCCATTTGTCTCCGGCAGCAAACTGAACATGGTACATATACACACCTGTCTCTGCTGGAATCCCCCTATATGTCCCATTCCAACCGTCCTGCTCATTATTAGTTACATACACCTTTTCTCCCCAGCGATTAAAAATGGTTAAAACATATCCCCTCACAGGGCAGCCTTGCTGTACGATTATTCTGAAGATGTCATTTCTCCCATCTGCATTTGGAGAGAAAACGGTAGGAAAGCCAAACTTGCAATCACAAAAAGCTTGGGATACACTTACAGTATCGCTTGCCTTACAAACTCCTTTAGTTACTTCCACCCAATAGTTGCCGGTGTCGGTTACTTGTATCGATGAACTGTTGCTGCCCGTACTCCAAATCGCAAAACCATCTGCAGGAACATTGGCAGATAGTTGAACATCTACGGGGGAGCCATAACACGAAATCACATCGTCCAGGTGCTGTTGCAAGTCGGTTATTGTAATTGCCACTTCGTCTGAATGAGTACATCCATGTTTGCTGACATTCACCTCGTATGCTCCCGATTGAGACACTTCAATGGAACTGCTGGTGCTTCCCGTTGACCACATGTAAGAAGCACCCGGGATGAAAGGCGCTGTTATAGTATATGGCTTTATACAAACCTCGCTGTCACTACCTAAAGAAAAACGGAGGTCAACTGTTTCTTTTACTTGGAATGTATCTATTCGAACCTGGCAATAGGTTTTGCTTCTCACCCAGTATATTCCGGGTTTTTTCACTGTTCTCAAAGAGTCCGTACTGCCATTATCCCATTCAAAGAAGAAGTCATCAGATGATGCTCGTAGTATTAAACTGTCCGGCGGATTACAGATTACCACCTCCGTCCTACTATAAATGGTATCTCCTGGCACTGGCACTACATAGGTGTTTGGCAGTCCATAGTGCCCGGTTGTGCCGGATATCAAGTGTATTGCATTTGATTGGTACCCGGAGCCGGTTGCAGGTAAGTTAGGAGAATTAAGAACGTCAAGGTAGTCAAGGTTAGTAGACGAGTTCAAATAAATCTTATCATCGGGGCCGGCTCTCATATCAGTTAATTTGATAAAGCCAGGATTGGGATGTAAATAGAGATCGGACTTTGAATTTATAATGTCGTTAATAGTAGTTTGTGTGAGGTCAAATTGACAAAGGAACTGTCCGCCAGTTGGGTATCGGTCCCCGCCTGTGTACAATTTTGATCCATCAGGTGAAAAGCAAGCCCCGTAACATAGATCTTGATCTTCGAGCGTGCGGGCGTTGGAAACTGCACCTGTGGCAGGATTAAAATCCATTAGCTCAATTCCTGTGACATTTGGAGAAGCAGCAGTGAGATCTCCTGCAGAACAAACGGCAAGGGTTCTTCTGTCCGGAGATATTTTCATAACACCACTTAGGTAGGCATTAGGCCCGGTAAGATTACCCGCATTAGACAAAACTGTCGAACTAACTATACCGGACTCTGTAACTTCATGAGCTCTGAATTCGTTTGAACCTTTTTTATGTGTAAGTACCCAAACATTACAATCGTCGCCAGGTATAGCTATCATCTTCTCTGTAAGCTGCTGATCTAAAAGAATACCCTTACTCCCTGGCTCTACATCCCCTAGTCCGCCATTCAGACCCATATTAACTATAGAGTAGGACAAGCGGCATGCCACTCCACTTGCACTTTCGGCTTCTTCTAATGAAAAAACATAGTAACGCAAACCATTATTGATCACAGGCACTATTAAGGATCCCTGACTGGAACGTATTGTAGGATACGTGACAATATTGCTTCCGTTGGGCATTACTTGTCCGTTTCTGTTCCAGATCTGGCCCCCAACGCAGTAAAACAGGAGTTCTCCTTTGGCATTGGCTACGGAAGCACAGCCTTCATTTGATCCTATTTGCTTATTAATTGGTGTTGGAACACCAACGTTGAAATCCAAACCTGCACTGTGCCCAAAAACCCAGACATTATTTTCCTTTTGGGCGAGCACCGCCTCATGAAGTAAAATGAATATAAGTACCAGAATAATTCTCGTTCGCATACAGGCCTATTAAAATGCTACAGTTCTGGTCCTGGGATTAATGGTCAATGAATTGAAGATCCGAGTCACCAGAGTCATTTATGCAAATCATCTTATCACCATAACCTTACTTCTCATATTCATCCGCGCATCTTTCTTGTCCACATACTGAAGAATATACATGCCGGGAGCGAATGGAGAAATGTCTATTTGCAGGCTGTTTTCATTGATCTCGCTTCTGAATATAGTTCTGCCTGTTGCATCTTTCATTTCAAAAGATCCCTCTGGTCTGGATATACCGGATAATGAAACGTTTATAAAGCGGGATGCAGGGTTCGGATGAATTGCGATATTGGTTCTGCCATGGGAATATTCATCCACATGAGTTGGCCAGCCGACGTGGAAAGTGTCTGTTCGGAGCACACAGTAGTCAAAATAGGTAACCCAGTAGGTTCCTTGAGTAGTGACAGTAAGAAAAGTATCGGTACTGTTATCGCTCCATTCGTATGAAAAATATCCTTGAGGAATCGATAATATCAACGTTCCCGCTGCGGTAAGCATTGTGTCAGTACTTGTATAAACAGTATCCTGCAGGGGCTTTATGTACTCGCTGGGCAGTCCCATATCCGCAAGCGTTCCTGGTAACAGTGGAAGTCCTGAATAAATGAAACCGCAGGCAGTGCCGCTTAAATTTGGCGATGAAATTACGCTAAGTGAATCTGCGTTAACCGATGCAATATAGATTTTGCCATCAGGGCCAAGCTTTAACTGTCCGCTGCCTCCACCACCTGCAAGTCCTCCGTTCGTAGTACTATAAATGAGTGTTTTTGAAGCAATGATAGCTGAGGGTGTAGGCAGGCTAACATCATACTGGAGCAATCTCGTTTCACCCTGAGAATTATTCTGAGAGTATAACTTTGAATTGTCTGACGAGAAAGCAGCACCATAATTCAATTTGGCCGTGTCAAGTAAAATTGCATTCGAAGCAATGCCAGTTGCCGGATCAAAATCACAGATTTCAAGTCCTTTATCGCCAGGAATGCCCAATGTACCTGAGACAGCTATTTTTCTTCTATTCGGGGAAACGATCATTACCCCCCCAACATAGGGTATAAGACCTGAAAGATGCCCGACATTTGAAACTACAGGATTTACATTGATGCCCATGCTTGTTATTTCAAATGCTTTTATAACAGGGTTTACTTTGTGGGTGAGAAGCCAAATGTTACAATTATCCCCTGCTACTGCAGTTAACTTGTCAGTGATAAGGGAGTCCAGTATTATTCCCTTTTGACTTGCTACAACATCTCCCATACCTCCGTCAAGAGTCATATCCACAATCGAATAGAACAACCTTCCTCCACTGGTCCCCTGCCAGTCCTCTATTGCTTCCAGAGAAAAAACATAGTACTGGTTAGGATTATTGATTACTGGTAGAATTAACGTACCCTGTGGACAGCTTCTTGTACTCGTAGTGTCTATTCCGGATACCATTAGGTTATATGCATTAGGCATCTTCTGATGATTCCGGTTCCAGATGGTATCGCCACTTGAATAAAAAAGTAACTGCCCGGTCGCGTCACTCACTGAAGCTGAAGCTTCAAAATGATCTATAGCAGTCTGAATTGGCACCGGCGAGCCACTGTTGAAATCAAGACCACTGTACTCGCCAAACACCCAGGTGTTATTTTCTTTGAGATTATATTGCGCATTCCCTTGTAGAGCAAACGCTAGTAGTAGCAATAAAGATGATATAGCTTTCTTCATTTTGTTTCGTTTTTAAATATGAACGATTACCAAAACTATTTTTAATTGATCTCAGCTTCCTTGGTATAAATACTGATTTTTTCTACGTAGGAAATCATGTATTATTGTCTTAGCCGATATAACCACGAAAGAGATCAACATGAAAGGCAAATCTTCTTATTCGCTTCTGCCCGCCCTGGTCCTCGTCGCTCTTTTCTGTTCCTCGATAGTAAGGTCGTACGCCCAGGAGTCTGGCAAGTTTAGTTCCCTCCCGACCGGCAATCGATCAAGAGTTACATTGGCGGATACAAATAAGATTTTGGGTCTCGTGAAAAAGGCATCGGCTCTCAGGAAGATTTCCGCAGATAGTGCAATTCCGTTATTAAATGTGGTACTAGAGCAAAGTGAGCAGTCGCAGTTTCAGGATGGATTGGCTCATGCTTACCTGGGACTGGGAGTTTGCAGCATTGACAAAGGAGATTATGATGCGGCAGAAAAATACTTCGTTAGCGCTTATCAGTATGCGTTACAAGCAAAATTTGATAACACTTTGCTTGTAAAGTTATATAATAACATCGCAACGCTTTACATTTTCAAGAACCAAAATGACAAAGCTATCTTTTTCTATTACACGGCATTGGAATTTATTCGTAGCAATAATCTTAAGTCTCCTCCAATCCTCTCCATGATATACACTAATCTTGGTATTATCTGGATGCATCAGGATCAATATAGTCAGGCAAAATACTATCTGGAAAAAAGCATTGCCATTGCTAGGGAAGCAGGTCTTAGGGAGCATCTCGCTATGGCATATGTCACACTGGGGGGAGTCTATATTGAACAGACGGATACTTTGCAGGGGCGTACATACTCCTCCAAAGGTCTCCAGCTGAGTCGCGAATCAGGAAACAAGATGTCTCAGTATTGTGCATTGCTTAATCTCGGCATAAGCTACCAGAATTCACAGCCTGACCGATCGCTGCAGTACTTTAAAGAGGCGATAAGATTAGGCTCTTCAAACCCTTATTACTCCGACATTGATCCCCATATTGGCATTGGCACCGTTTATTTTAAGTTGGGAAACTATACCAAAGCCAAAAAATATCTGATAATGGCCATCAATAATGCTCAGACTTCAAAATTGAAGTCGGGAATAAAGGATGCAAGTCAAATGCTGGCGCTTCTGAGTGCGGAGTCCGGGGACTATGAGGAGGCATATAAATATCAAAAGCTACATGCCGCGATTACGGACAGCTTGATAAATCTTCAGCAAATCCGCGCTAACCATGATCTTGAAGTCAAATACCGCACAGCCGAAAAAGACAAACAGATTGCAGTGGATAAAGCACGGATACTTTACAAGGACAATCTTGTAAAAAAGAAAAACATTTGGCTTATCAGTCTAACATTTGGCTGCCTCTTATTTGGTGCTCTTCTTTTGCTCTTTTACATGAAAAATCAACATAGGCAACGCTTGCAAAAGGAAAAAATGCAAAACCTTTTACAGGAACAGGAAATAGGTCAGTTGAATGCTATGATTAAGGGTGAAGAAAAAGAGCGTACAAGAATTGGAAGGGAGCTGCACGATGGTATAGGAGGGCTGCTTGCTACCTTCTCTATAAACTTCAATGAGATTAGCAAACAATATGTGGAATTGCAAGACAACGAGACTTATAAGAAGGCTTCACGCCTCCTCTCCGAAATAAGTAGTGAGGTCAGGAAAACATCACACAACATGATGCCAGAAGTGCTAATTCATCACAGCTTGCCTGAAGCCGTTAGGCTTTTCTGCGACTATGTACAGAATGCCAAAGGTGACAAGATCCAAATTGACACACAGCATTTTGGCTCCTTTGAAGCATTAAATCTCGAGTTTACACTCGCCACATACCGCATAATTCAGGAACTTATCCAAAACATAATAAAGCATTCAGATGCAAACCATGCACTGGTTCAACTCATCCTGCGCGATGAGGTACTGAGTATTACAGTCGAAGACAATGGCAAAGGGTTTAGCAGCGATCCTGGAAGAGAGGGACTTGGACTTCTCAATATTCAATCCCGGGTAAAAGGTATGCTCGGCTGCATTTCAATTGACTCACAGAAAAACTGCGGGACAACTGTAACTATAGAATTCAATTTACGTCCTGTCGAAACCGCCATACCATGAAGATCACCATTTCCATCGCTGATGATCACCCTTTAATTATTAACGGCCTTAAAAACCTGATTGCTCGTTATCCGGAAATCGTTGTACTAGGAACTTATCCTAATGGTCGTCAATTAATTGAAGGTCTTTCTAACAACACGCCGGATGTTCTGCTCCTGGATATCCATATGCCAATTCAGGCAGGAGATGAAGCAGCCAAGGTGATTGCGGCGAAATACCCAAGTGTATCTATAATAGCATTAACTAACTTAGACAACATTTATTATATAAAGAGCATGCTCCAGCACGGTGTACTCGGATATATTTTGAAGAGCTCAAGTGAAGACAATCTTATTAATGCAATCAGAAAAGTTTCGAAAGGAGAACAGTTCCTTGACCCTCTGATAAAGGAACGCTTGCAACAGGACAAGAAAAGCATACGTAGACAAACTGCACGAGGGACGCTGTTGACACGGAGAGAAAAAGAAATACTTCAGCTCATAGGCGCTAACTACACCAGCCAGGAAATTGCAGACAAGCTCTTTGTAAGTAAAAGAACCATTGATTCTCACAGGTTAAATCTTTTGTTCAAACTCGAGGTAAAGAATACTGCTGCTTTGTTGGTAAAGGCTATACAGTTAGGCCTGTTGGATTAGGAGTCGAATGTCTCAGCTTATTGATCAGGCAAACTAGTACCGGTTGCATAATATACTTATACACTCGATCGTGTGAAAGGGTAAAGGCCCTCAGGCAAGACTCAGAACGTTTATTATTTCCTTAAGAATTCAATTCGGATGTAACCTTTAACCGAATACTAGCGTCTACTAGTAAACATGCAGGATAATAAACATGACCTGGAAGTCATTCGCCTGGTACTACAAGGAAATACAAGCTCCTATGCAGTATTGGTGGAGAGGTACCAGCATTATGTATTTACCCTCGTGCTAAGGTATATCCCCAGCAGGGAGGAAGCTGAAGAAGCAGCCCAGGATGTATTCATCAAAGCATATAAAAGCCTCGCTGACTACAGGGGCGATAGCAAGTTCAGCACCTGGTTGTACACCATTGTGCATACCACCTGCCTTTCCTTTCTTAGAAAGAGGAAAGCACCGGTCGTGTCTATAGAATCAACCATGGCTGCACACACCATCACCACACCTGCAGGAGAGGGAAGCAGTTCCGAGCGTAGTTCGCAGAAACGGCTAATCCACGATGCAGTGCAAAGACTTCCGGAAACAGACGCGCAGATTATCACGCTCTTCTACCAGCACGAGCAAACTTTGGAAGAAATCGGCAACATACTGGGAATGACACCAAATAATGTTAAGGTCCGGCTGTTCCGGGCAAGGGGTAAGTTGAAGGACATCCTGCTTAAGAACTATGCTGGTGATGTAGCGCACCTGTAACCACAATTTATTAATTTCACTAAAGAAGCAATCAGTGATGAACCACGAAGAGATAGACATAGAAATGCGGATCTGGGAGTACCTCGATGGCTACTGTAATCCTCAGCAACATACAGTGATTGCAGGCCTTATAGCATCAGACCTGACCTGGAAGCGCAAGTACGATGAGATCACAGCGCTTCAAGCTACGCTTACCGCTGGGCTGGAACAGGAGCAGCCAGGAATGCGCTTCAGTAAGAATGTTATGGACGCAGTTGAGCAGGAATCTATCGCGCCTGCTGTAAGGTCGTATCTGAACAAGTGGGTCATCCGGGGTATTGCCTCGTTATTTATTGTATTTATCGCTGCAGCCGTCTGGCTATGGGCAAGCAGTTTCAGCTTGCTTCCGTCTGAGGCCGGGTACTTCCGCTTCTATCGAAGTATTTCTATACCCACAGGCAGCATTCTACCAGTGGTTGTGTCTCTGAACATCATTGCTGTTCTCCTCCTGCTCGATGCGTTTATGAAGAGGAAGAGAAGACTGGGGCAGTACGGCTAGCACTTACCCCAGTCAGAATACCGGGTGCACCTCACTGCACTGATATTCTCGTATTGTAATGTTCTCCACTGCTTCTCAGGCGTACCACGTAGACGCCCGGTGCTATAGCACTAAGGTCCAATGGTGCGTTATGGTCAATGCTTCCTGAGGCAACTCTTCTGCCATCCATACTTATCACTTCTGCTTCTACCCTGCCATCGCTCCGCATCTTTAGCTTGCGGCCTGACAAAAAGATCATGTCTTCACCACCACTCTTTATATCATCTACTGATGTTATCACCACCTGCCCTGCATTCAGCGGTGCATTTGGTTGTGAGTTATAGGCAAAGTCCTTCACTACTCCGTAGGTGCCATTAGCTCCTATGTCCATCCTCACCCACCCGTAGTGCCATTGGCCGGCCCGTCTTATCCGCACACCAAGATATTTATTGGTCACCGTCACCCAGTTGCCGGTTCCGTTTGCCAGTAGCGCCTGCCCTGCTGAGCTCCACGTTCCGCCTATCTGATCCAGCATGTTCAGTGCCATTGCCCTTCCCTGCGCGTCCACCATTACCTGACCATCAGTCTGCCAGTAAACATACCCCCCGCCGGTCTGCAGGGAGATCTTCAGGTTCTGGGAAGGATATAAATGACAGGAATCAATGGAACAGCTAACATTCAGTTCGTAATCCGCAAAGCTTACCACCTTGTCCGGATTGATGTCATGGTAAACGATCTGTGCCTGCGCATCCGGCGCCAGCACTGTCAATAATAAACAACCTGTAAAAGTGAATACTGTCTTTCTCATAGCTCATCATATTTAGGTATAAACAATTAATACTGATGTAGTCAGCGTTGGTGCTTTAGGCGGTCTGAGGTCCGCCTGGGCTGCCTTGCCAGAGAAAAGAAACAGTGAGATGCTATTCTATGCTTTAGTAAATATACTTAGTCCACTTGCCGGAAAGCTAACCCTCTTAAAGTGATTTTTCCATGACAATGACATGCAAAACCACAGATGCTGCAGGAATGCCAACAGACATAAACAACTTTTTTTTCTTCGCAATTCATCTAATCTTTACACTTTATGAGTGTAAAGAAGGCAGCCCTTATAGAGATATATGATTCTCATGATGTAAATCTCTACAGTCAGCTGCTATTTCTGACCAGAAGCGGCTACGAAGTGACCCTCATCTGTTCTGAACGGATAAAGGACCAGATCAAAGATTATGATGCCGGGCAGGAAACCATCTATGTAAACTGCACCACCAAAAAAGGACTTGCTCTCTGGAAAGAACTATGGAAGATCAGGTCCATAATATTAGCCAGAGGTATACAGACAGTTATATTCAATACCGCTCATAGCAATCCGGTGCGCAACTTTTGCCTCCTACCCTTTCCTCATTACATTCGCTTTTACGGTACGCTCCATGGAGTTAATAAACTTACCGGCAGCCTTACACAAAAGATCATTAGCAGGAGGATCAATAGCTACTATCTTCTGAGTGACTATATGATGGAAAAAGCGAAGCAGGTGCCGCATGAAGGTCTTCGCTTTGGAATATTCTATCCCATATTTCACCCTCACTTCAGGGACGTGCAGATACGGGAGAAGCCAGAGGGAACAGTCTGGATAGCAATACCTGGTGCCGTGGAGTACAAGCGGAGGGATTACCTTACTTTGATAGAACACCTTGCCAGGTTAAAGGTCAAGCCCCGCATTCAATTTCTACTTTTGGGCAACGGGGATCATCCGCATGGTAATGGTCCGGAAGTGAGGCAACGGGTAAAAGAGCTTGAACTGGAAGACTACTTTCTGTTCTTCAGCGGGTTTATGGAAAACGCTGTTTTTCATAAATACATAAAACAGTCAGACGCAATCATACCGCTCATACACCCCATCAATAAGGACATGGAGAAATACCTTGAGAACCAGATTAGCGGAAGCTTTCACCTGGCATTCGGGTATAAGAAGCCTCTGTTAATGCATGAATGGTACCAGCGGTATGACGACTTCATGGAAACATCTATTTTCTACACGATGGATAACCTGGGTCAGGTGCTCACTGATCTGCCCAAACTGCTCAACGAACCAGTTGACCGTTTTAGCAACCCCAAGTGGACGCTGGAAGCGCAAACGAGTAGTTACCTCCGTTTGTTAGAACCGAAGACGATTTAAGATTTACGATTTACGATTTACGATTTACGAGTTACGATCGATAGTAAAGACAGATAGAACCCTCTGGTCCTCGTTTGCAACGAGGATCACCGTGCAGGCGTTTGTAACATCAGTATCAAGTCCTTTGACGGACAGCATTTTTTGACTAGGTAGAAAAAACGTATCATCTGTCAGGTAGGCTGACACTTCCCACCGTATGTTTGCATCCGAACAAACGAGCAATAATACCTTACTATCATTGCACTATGACTGTACTATGATTACACTGAGACAGCACTGTGATAGCAAGCCTTCATTCCAGGCTATATTGTAAATTATACTGCTATCTGTACCCCTCTTAGCCGAGTAAAAGCGACACACAGGCTGCCGAAGTTGTCCTTAGTCTGAACCCGGGGGTCTAGAGCTCTTTCAGCAGATCCAGGTCAAATTGATCCAGGCTTTTCAGCCGAGCATCCGCAAGGGCGAAGCGGGGGTCATCAAAATGAAGAGAGTCGGGCACTACGATCACTTTCATGCGGGCTGCCTTGCCTGCTATCATTCCATTCACTGAGTCTTCCAGTACTACACATTCTATGGGCTTACTTTTCAGGCTCTCTGCGCAATGCAGGAACACTGCCGGGTGAGGCTTGCCTAGCTCCACCGCGTCTGCAGAGGTGATGCAGTCAAAGTAGTGGCTGATGCCGAAGTGGTCGACAAGGGAATGGATCATCCGGGCTGGTGACGATGAGGCAAGACCTACTTTAAAGTTGTGCTCCTTCAGCAACTTTAGTGCAGACTCTACGCCTGCTAAGACGCTTCCGTTCTGCCTTGAGTTCTCTATTATATCGTCCAGTATTTCTTCCGCCAGTTCCTGGTGCCCTACACCTGTCCAGGGGTATTTGACTGCCCAGTATTCCGTCACCTCATATATCCGCAGGCCTGTTGTCTCTTTGAATCTGTCCGGCCCTATAGGTATCTGATGTTTAGCCGCGATCCGCAGCATACTCTCTCCCCACAGTGGCTCTGTGTCCAGAAGCAGGCCGTCCATATCAAATAAAACCGTATTGATCATTTCATAAGACGCTCAGTCACCGCAGGCCGAGCTTTTAGTAAGGTGGAGTAATAAATTGATCCTGAGCTGCAAATATCAGGTTGTAAGGGGAAATTCAGGGGGAATATTTCTGAAAATACGAGGCTTACTCCCTGCAAAGCTTATTTTTGCTGCCAAACTGAACAATAATATGAAGCGAAGAGCTTTTAACACCTTGCTGCCGGCCATGTTGGGCTTGGTAATGAGCTTTAGTTCCTACGGGCAGGCAACTAAGATTGGCTATGTTGAATACGACCTGCCAAATGGCTTGCATGTAATCCTGCATGAAGATCACTCCACTCCTATCGTAGCAGTATCTGTCATGTACCATGTGGGCTCAAAAAACGAAGACCCGGAACGTACAGGCTTTGCACACTTCTTCGAGCATCTTTTGTTTGAAGGCAGTGAGAACATAGGCAGGGGTGAATATATGAAGATGGTACAGGCCGCAGGTGGCCAGTTAAACGCTAACACCACGTGGGATCGCACCTTCTATTATGAAGTACTGCCTTCCAACCAGCTGGAGCTAGCCTTATGGATGGAAGCCGAGCGTATGTTCCAGGCCAAGATCGATGACATAGGAGTAGAAACACAGCGCAAGGTGGTAAAGGAAGAGAAGAAACAACGTTATGACAACACTCCTTATGGACAGTTGCTAAGCGTAGTGTACGAAAATGCATTCACCAAGCACCCCTACCGCTGGACACCTATAGGTAAGGAGCAGTACATAGACCAGGCTAAGCTCAGCGAGTTCATGGACTTCTACAAGACTTTCTATGTACCTAACAATGCAGCTCTGGTTATCGGTGGTGACATTGACATAGCAAAGACAAAGGAATATATCAATAAGTACTTCGGGAGCATTCCCAAGGGTACTAAGCCCATCCCCAGACCAACTGAGGTGGAGCCGGAGCAAACCGAAGAGAAGCGCGTAAACTTCTACGACAACGTACAGCTGCCTGCCGTAATTATCGCCTACCACACGCCTAAGCTGGGCAGCGACGATTACTACACCATTCAGCTTCTTTCTCAGTTGCTTTCTCAGGGTAAGAGCTCCCGTTTCCAGAAGGCAATTGTTGATGAGCAGCAGAAAGCCCTTGCTGTAGGTGCATTTGCTATCCCCAATGAAGATCCGGGACTGGCTATCATGTATGGCATCGCTAATGCAGGTGTGAACGCAGAAGATCTGGAGGCAGCAATGCTGGCTGAGGTGGATAAGGTGGTAAACAATGCAATTAGCGACGAGGAATACCAGAAGCTGAGGAACCAGGTGGAGAATGACTTTATTTCACAAAACCAGCGTGTTGTCGGGGTAGTGGAAAACCTGGCTACTTACCATACCTTCCTTGGTGATGCAAACCTCATAAACACAGAATTGGAGAAGTACAATAAGGTAACCAAAGAGGACCTGAAGAGAGCTGCTCAGAAGTATTTCACAAAGAACAACCGAGTGGTAGTGCATTATTTACCAAAATCAATGGGAAAAACTAACTGATCTCCCGCTTCAAAATATCAAGTATGAAACAACTCACTCTTTCAATATTAGCATTGTCCATAGCTACCCTGTCCATAGGTCAATCCCTGGACAGAAGCATAAAGCCTAAGCCGGGTCCGGCACCGGAGATTAAGCTCGGAAAAACGGAGAGCTTCACCCTGCCAAACGGACTACGGGTATTTGTGGTGGAAAACCATAAGCTGCCTACAATAGCTGCGTCTATCCAGTTAGACATTCAGCCTGAACTGGAAGGCGACATGATCGGCTACCGCGATATGATGTCTGAACTACTGACCAGTGGCACAAAAACCAGGTCTAACGACCAGTTCAATCAGGAGATCGACTTTATAGGTGCCAGTATCAATGCAGATCATGACGGACTCTCAGCGAGTGGTCTGAAGAAGCACCAGGCAAAAATTCTGGAGCTGATGGCTGACGTGGCTATGAATGCCGACTTCAAGCAAGAAGAGCTGGACAAGATCAGAACAAGAACCCTCTCTGGCCTGGAAGCTGAGGAGAACGAACCAGATGCTATGCTGAACAAAGTAAGTGCAGCACTGAACTTTGGCAAGCAACATCCTTATGGCGAGGTACCAACCAAGGAGACGGTAAGCAAGATTACCCTTGAGCGCGCCAGAAAATATTACTCCACCTACTTCCGACCCAATGTTGCCTACATGGCTATTGTTGGAGACGTAACGGTTGAGGAGATTAAGCCGCTGATTGAAAAATACTTTGGCGGGTGGCAAAAAGCGCCTGTACCAGTAGCCAAGTACAGCAACCCACAGCCTCCTGCAACAAGAAAAGTTGCTTTCGTTCCCAGAGACGCAGCTGTGCAGAGTGTTATCAACGTTACCTATCCTCTTGACCTGAAGCCAGGAACACCGGACGTGATAAAAGCAAAGGTGGCCAACTCCATCCTTGGAGGTGGCTCTAACGGAAGGCTATTCCTGAACCTGAGGGAAAAACATGGCTGGACCTATGGCTCTTATTCTTCCATCAGTCAGGATGAGCTTAAGGGTTCATTCACAGCCTATGCGAAAGGAAGGAATGCTGTTACAGATAGCTCAGTAGGTGAGATCATAGCGGAGATGGAAAAGCTGCGTAACCAGAAGGTGGGTAATGAAGAATTACAGAACCACATTGTGAACATGTCTGGCGCATTTGCAATAGGACTGGAAAGCCCTGCAACAGTCGCACAGTATGCCATCAATATCGAGCGTTACAATATGCCTAAGGATTACTATCAGAACTACCTGAAGAACCTCGCAGCGGTAACTGCTGACGATGTTCAGGCAGTAGCTAAGAAGTATATAAACCCAGACAAGGCTTACCTGGTAGTGGTGGGAAGTAAAGACGAGGTACCAAAGACACTGGTTAAATATGCATCGAATGGCAAGATCGAATACTACGACACTTACGGCAGAACCATAGAGCCTGCTAAAACAGTGGCTGCACCGACTAACCTTACCGGGGACGACGTCGTAAAGAAGTATGTGGCTGCTATCGGTGGCGAGAAAGTGATCAACGCTATTAAGGACATCAAGACTGTGAGTACCGGAGAAGTACAGGGCATCTCCCTCACTATCACCGAAATGAAGAAAGCGCCGAACAAGCTGAAGTTCTCTATGGAAGGTATGGGTATGGTATTGCAGAAGAAGGTGTTCAACGGGACTACAGGATACCAGGAGGCACAGGGCCAGAAGGCTGACCTTACAGGTGATGACCTCGAAGACGCTAAAGAAGATGCTGACATATACGCAGACCTGCACCCCGAGAAGTATGGCAAGAAACGCACCCTGAAGGGAATAGAAAAAGTAAACGGCAACGATGCCTACGTAGTAGAAGAGGTAGATGCAAAGGGAAAGAAGTCAACCAACTATTACGACGTAAAGAGTAGCTTCCTTGTTAAGTCCGTAGAAACAGCTGAGACTCCACAGGGCGCTATGACGCAGACGGCGGAATATAGCGATTATGCTGAAGTACCCGGATCAGGTGGATACAAAATACCTAACACCGTAAAGATTGCTGCGGGTCCGCAGGTGATAACGGTGAAAGTAAAGAGTGCAGAAGTAAACAAAGGAATACCAGACAGCGAGTTCCAATAGTTACACGGACGCTGTAAGTGATTAAGCCGGAGCGTGTGCTCCGGCTTTTTATTTCTTAAGCATTCCCAAGAGTCTCTCACTCGCGCAGGAAAGTCTTCCCTACGAGGGAGGTTTGGAGGGGGCCGCACTTCACCCGGCTTTAAAGCGCCTTCAAACCGCTATTTACAAGCGTGTCTAAAAACAAAATCAGCGATAGCTGTCGAGAGACAATTCACGGAGTGGACTACCACCATCAATGAATAATGTTCCACAGCTTGTGAGTGCTTTTGCAATTCGAGGAAGCGCAAGGCTTCCAAGCTCCGGATGTCGACCATCCAATGCCCCCACCCTTACGGCAATTGCAATATCAAATCTGGACTCTCCGGGCAGTAACTTAAAACACTCAACCGCAACAGTTCTGTAAGTGAGTCGTCCTGTTGCTATTTCTGCAGCAGATGCCTCCATCGCCTTACCAATAGCTTTAGACGATCTGTCTATGGCGAGTACATGTACATCTGGGCATCGACTGATCAACTCTCTGGCTAACAAACCGGTACCGCAACCGATCTCCAGTATCCTGATCCCCGGACGCAGCGGCAGCGCTTCGGCAATTGCTGCCAATCTTGATGACACCTTAATGTTGGATGATATTCGCATAAGAATGTAAGTAAAACCAAAAAAACGTAATTCGTCAATCGCAATTCGTCAATCGTAAATTCTATTGGCTTAGACTGAAACAGTTAGGAGTAACAACAAATCTATATGTATGATTCTTAATCTGAAGCCTATTTTTGCGAGGTCATGGTATTGATCGTCGACGATAAACCCGAGAATCTATTATCGCTTAAAAAGACTTTAGAGCTCAACAAACTGGAGGCTGATACAGCCTCATCCGGTGAGGAGGCGTTACAAAAAGTCTTGCAGAGATCGTACGCACTGATCATCCTTGATGTGCAAATGCCAGGGATGGATGGATTCGAAGTTGCAGAGGCCCTTACCGGCTATAGTAAGACAAAAGACATTCCTATAATCTTCCTTTCGGCAGTAAACATCGATAAGAAATTTATAACCAGAGGCTATGCATCGGGGGGTATCGACTATGTAACCAAGCCTGTTGATCCGGACATTCTGCTACTGAAGGTAAAGACCTTCTACAGATTGTACGAACAGAAACAAGAGCTAAAGGAGATTCAAAAAAACCTGACAGACGAGATAGCCGAAAGGCGGAAGGCTGAACAGGCACTGAACACCACAGTAGATGAATTGCACTCTATAATAGAATCCATTCCGCAACTGGCATTCACAGCTACGCCGGATGGGGAGATTGAATTCGTAAACAATCAATGGTTCCGGTACGCAAAGTCGGCTTCTGATTTTCCTGAAACTGCTGACGCAGAAAAGCCATTGAAACAGCGATGGCTGGATGCTCTTGCCGACAACCGAGCTATAGAAATGGAGGTGCGTCTCAACGACCTTGAAACTGGAGAACGCTGTTACCACCTGCTCCGCGCATTCCCGGTTAGAGATTCAAATGGCAGCATTATTAAGTGGGTAGGCACTATAACTGATATAAACGTACAGAAGCAGCTAAACAGGGTACTGGAGGAAAAGGTACATGAACGCACCGGAGAACTAAAAAAGACCAACAAAGAACTGGAAGCAAGAAACTACGAGCTTCAACAATTTGCCTCCGTGGCATCGCACGACCTGAAAGAGCCTCTTAGAAAGATCCAGATATTCAGTTCCCTGGTATTGAATAAACTAAAAGCCAATGAATACGATGGGCTAGAGGATTATCTGTACCGGATAATTGGCTCAGGCGAAAGGATGAGCGGACTGATCCACGATCTGCTGGTGTATAGCAAACTCTCCGGCGAGTCACTTTTCCAGCAAACCGATCTCAATCTGATTATCAGTGAGATCGTAAGTGACCTGGAAATTGCGATCAACGAGAAGCACGCCATAATTGAGGCTGCCCCTCTTCCAGCAATAGAATCTATTCCAGGACAGATGCGCCAGCTTTTCCAGAACATCATCAGCAACGCGTTGAAGTTTACAGTGGATGGTCGGCAACCCGTGATAAGAATTGAAGTAGAGACTGTGGGCAGCAAAAGCATGGACGCACCACAAACACCGGAAGGAAAATATTGCCGGATATCTATTTCTGACAATGGGATAGGATTTGATGAACAGTACCTGGATAAAATATTCACCTTATTTCAAAGACTCAACTCAAAGGAATCCTTTGAAGGTACAGGTATAGGGTTGGCTATTGCAAAAAAGATCGTTGAAAAACACTCAGGCATCATCACGGCAAGGAGTCAGGAAAATGAAGGTGCCACATTCATCATTATTCTACCACTGGAGCAGGGTACAGAAACCCACTATGTACCAGAAATCACAATGTATACTGAAAACCCATAAATTATGCTGAAACGTGCTCCCTTTCCGGTTAAGCTACTGTTGATCGGGTTGCTTCCACTTGTGTTCCTCTGCATTATAGCATACGAATTAAATCAGAGCAGGAATGAGAAAATAGCGGTGATCAATGCTACTGAGCTGCGACTAGACAGAACAGCCGCGGTGATTAAGCTTATTGATGAGCTGCAAATAGAAAGGCGCCTGAGCTTTAACTATGCTATCAACAAAACTGACAACGGTGCAACCGCTGTGCAACGGAACAAAACGGATGCTGCCATAGCCTCATTGGTTCAGCTTGACCCCACAGTAGGCGCTGACCTAAAGAACTTTACCTTTTTGAATGACCTTGAGGCAAAAAGACTTCTTCTGAACGAGCAAAGACTGTCGCCTGAGGGAGTAATGACCTTCTATTCCAACGCTATCTTCCGCCTCAACACGCTTGCAGCCATCAGCACTACAAATATCCCTTTCCTCTCGACGGTGAACAGTGATGTAATCGGACAAAGATTGCTGTCGGAAATGGTGACCTATATGGGCAACCTGAGGGCGAGCGTTTACTACTCGCTTTATTTGAAGCAATCTGGTACGAGAGCCGTTGACCAATTGAGGAGCTATTATGAAGTGTATAACAGCTTCGTGTCAGAGTTTGCCATTAAAGGATCGCCAAACGCAAAAAGATCCTTTGAAGCCCTTAGCAAGACAGGAGAGCTAAAGGCGACACTTGACTATATAAACGCTGCTATTGCAAATGGCCACCTGGACACAACCGTGTCTCCCGAAAGATGGTGGGTCATCTCCGCACAAGGAGTAGACAATCTTAAAGAACTGCAGCGGTCTTTGCTGGCTGGTGTGCGGAAAAGTGTGAATGACATTCACAAGAATGAAGTTGAAGGCAGGAATACTACACTGGCAGCTCTGATTTTGCTGATAGCACTGGTGCTGGCAGTTTGCGCCATAGTAACAAAATCAATAGCTAACAGTATAAACGAGATAAAAAATGCCGCCGGGCTGCTTGCCAAAGGACGAACGGACGTGGTGGTGCCAGTCTATGGCCGGGATGTAATTGGGTCGCTCGGCAGATCCATCAACAACCTGGTGGAGAATAACAAGGAACTTGCAGGGGCAGCCGACGCTATTGGTAGGGGGGATTTTACAGTTGCTGTAAATCCAAGAAGTGATGCAGACCTTTTGGGTAATGCAATAGCAGGAATGAAGACTGACCTGTTCCGCTTCAAGACACAGAACGAACAAAAGATATGGCGGCAAACTGGTGTGAACCAGATGAACGATGCTGTAATGGGTGAGAAAGACCTGTCTGCTATTACCCGGGATGTAATGGACGTACTTGTACGCTATCTCAACGCCGGTGTGGGATTATTTTATGTGAGTCAGCATCGGGAATCACTGTATTACGCCCATGGCTATGCCGTGGGGGACGAGTCACCCCGGCAGGAAAAGATTCAGTTTGGGCAGACGTTGGTTGGGCAGGCTGCTGTCAGCAAAAAAATGACGTTGCTGTCGGACGTACCTGAAAATTATATAAAGATCAGAAGTGCATCAGGATCCGCGACACCACGGTACCTGGTGATATTGCCGCTGGTTTTTAATAACGAAACGGAAGGAGTGATCGAGTTGGGCTTCCTTATGCCGTTAGATGATAACGCACTGCAGCTCCTGAATGAAGTGGCCGATAATGTGGCCATAGCATTGCAGGCTGCAAAGAGCAAGGCCAGACTACAGGAGTTGCTGGAAGAAACACAGACACAGGCAGAGGAACTACAATCACAGCATAGTGAGCTGGAAAATGTGAACGCCGAACTGGAGGCTCAGGCACAAAAGCTGCAGGCTTCCGAAGAGGAGCTAAAGGTGCAGCAGGAAGAACTACTGCAAAGCAATCATGAACTGGAAGAGCGCTCTCGGCTGCTGGAAGAAAAGAACCAGCTGATAGTAGAGCGAAACCTGGAGATACAACGGAAGGCAGAGGAACTGGAGATAAGTACCCGTTACAAGTCGGAATTCCTGGCTAATATGTCGCATGAGCTCAGGACTCCTCTGAATTCAATACTTCTGCTATCCAGACTGCTTGCAGAGAATGGGGAACAGAACCTCACAGACGACCAGGTGGAATATGCCCAGGTGATACAAAGCAGCGGGAACGGACTGCTGTCGCTGATAGATGAAATCCTGGACCTTTCGAAGATAGAGGCAGGCAAGATGGACCTTGAGTATGAGGAAACATCAGTCGAGGATATAGTTTCTGATCTAAGGAGACTATTTAACCCGATAGCAAATGAGCGTGGCCTGGTACTGAACTCCTACATTGAACCGAAGCTAGAGAAGGACATTTCTACTGACAGGCAGCGGCTGGAACAAGTATTGAAGAACCTGCTGTCGAACGCACTGAAGTTCACCTCGAGAGGCAGCATTTCACTTTCGGTTACGCAAGGCAAGGATAACTTCATTGACTTCTCAGTTAAAGACACCGGTATAGGCATAGCCAAAGACAAACAGGAAACCATCTTTGATGCGTTTCAGCAAGCAGACGGATCTACAAAGAGAAAGTACGGCGGGACCGGCCTGGGACTCTCCATCAGCAGAGAACTCGTGAAGCTGCTAGGAGGTAGCATTACTGTGAATAGTGAACCGGGCCAGGGGAGTGAGTTTAAAGTGAGCATACCGAGAGCAAGGATGGAAACGACTATGACCCTGCCGGAGGGAAACAGCCCCGCTGAAGAGGCAGATCTGCCCGCAGAACACTCGACTGCGACCAACAGCAGTATGCCAGAAGATACTGAACGATTTAAATACATCTCTCCGGAAATCCCAGGGAACCTTCCTGACGACAGGGATGAGATAAAACCCGGCGACCGCAATCTGCTGATAGTGGAAGATGACACGGCATTTGCCAAGGCGTTGCTAGACTTCGCGAGGAGTAGAGGTTATAAGGGCATAGTATCCGTGAGGGGCGACGAGGCATTGCCACTAGCAAAGAAATACTCGCCGCTGGGTATACTGCTGGACGTGCAGCTACCGGTAAAGAGCGGATGGGAGGTGATGGAAGAGCTGAAGGGAGATCCGCAGACAAGGCATATACCGGTGCACATCATGTCTTCTCATATGGTGAAGAAGGAAAGTCTGAAGAAAGGGGCTGTGGACTTCATCAATAAGCCTGTAGCATTTGAGAAGATGCAGACGATAATTTCGAAGATTGAATACGTGCTGAAGAAAAAGCACAAGAAGGTTTTGATAATTGAGGAAAACCCTCAGCATGCCAAAGCCCTCGCGTTTTTCCTGTCGGACTATGACGTGAATACACAGATATCGAGCAATATACCTGACAGTGTTACGGCACTAACAGGAAAGGAGGCCGACTGTGTTATCCTGGACATGGGCATACCCGACCTGAGTGCCTACCACACACTAGAAAAGATCAAGGATACTCCCGGCCTGGAGCAGCTGCCCATAATTGTATTTACAGGAAAGAGTCTAAGTAAGACTGAGGAGGAAAAGCTGAGGCAATACGCGGATACCATAGTAGTGAAGACCGCACACTCGTATAAGCGCATATTGGATGAGGTAACCTTATTTCTGCACCTGGTGGAAGAACAAAAACAGGGTGAAAAAAGTAAGCGGAATGACCGATTAGGTACGCTGAATGAAGTGCTGAAAGGGAAAAAGATACTTGTGACGGATGATGATGTGCGAAACATCTTCTCGCTTACAAAAGCACTGGAAGGATATAATATGGAAGTGCTGTCAGCAACTGATGGAAAGCAGGCATTGGAAGTGCTTGAGAAACATCCTGAGATGGGAATAGTACTGATGGACATCATGATGCCCCAGATGGATGGGTACGAGACCATGAAACGGATAAGGCAGCAAAACAAGTACAGGAATCTGCCAATAATTGCAGTGACAGCGAAAGCCATGGTAGGTGACCGGGAAAAGTGCCTGAGAGCAGGCGCATCCGATTATATTTCGAAACCTGTAGACATAGACCAGTTACTTTCACTGCTGAGAGTATGGCTATACGACAAAAGCATTTAACCGGCAGACTATGAATGAGAACAGGAAGGTACTGATCATTGATGATGACAACCGCAACATCTTTGCCCTGCGGGCCGTCCTAAAATCGAAAGGCTACCAAAGCCTGGCAGCTATCTCTGCTAAGGACGGAATGGACTTTTTGAAAAACGATGCTGACATAGGAATCATATTGATGGATATGATGATGCCGGACACAGATGGTTACGAAGCAATAAGGCTGTTGAAGTCGGATAACCAATTCCGAAAACTGCCAATTATCGCTGTGACTGCCCAGGCAATGCCTGGCGACAGGGAGAAGTGTCTGGAGGCCGGCGCTGATGACTACATCAGCAAGCCGATAGATGTGGACCTGTTGGTAAGGATTTTAAGTAGTCACCTGTAAAACAGGCAGTGGTGGAACAGGGACGGATAAATGATGAAGAACTGGAGATACTAGTCAATGATGTACACGAATGGTATGGATATGATTTCTCAGAATATTCAAGAGCCTCGCTAAAACGCAGGGTTAACAGGATATGCTCTATAGACAAATTCCCCAGTTTTGCGGAACTGAGGTTCAGGATAAAGTCTGACGAACGCTACTTCAGGCGCTTTGTGCAGGAAATTACCGTAAACGTCACAGAGATGTTCCGGGACCCTGGATTCTACAAAACCTTGCGAACTAAGATCTTGCCTGTACTGGCTACCTATCCATTTATCAGGATTTGGCATGCCGGATGCGCAACAGCAGAAGAAGTCTACTCGATGGCCATAATGCTTTCCGAAATGAAATTATTAAGCAAGTCGCTGCTTTACGCTACAGATATCAACCCCACGGTTCTGGAACAAGGCAAAAAGGGTATATTTCCCTTATCACAAATGAAGACCTATTCAACCAACTACCTCGAAGCTGGCGGAACACAGGAATTCTCTTCTTACTACTCTGCCATATACGATCATGCAAAAATGGAAGACCACCTGAAAGAGAAAATGATTTTTGCAACTCACAACCTGGTCTCCGACAGCTCCTTCAACGAGTTCCAACTTATTTTGTGCAGAAATGTATTAATCTACTTCGACAAAGATCTCCAGGAACGGGTGTTCCGACTCTTTGATTCCAGCCTGGAGAATTTGGGTTTTCTGGCCTTGGGCAGTAAGGAAACTTTGCGTTTTTCTTCAATAGCTAAAAACTACAAACAGGTAGAAAAAGAGAAAATATGGAGAAAGACAAAGTAAACAGACTCAAAGTCATTCTCATTGGCGGATCAGCCGGCAGCCTGGACGTGGTGATGCAGCTTCTGCCAACATTGCGTCCCGACCTTTCCCATATTGCAATCATACTGATACTCCACCGGAAAAGTGCAACAGAAAACCTGCTTGCCAATTTACTTTCAACCCGCACTTCCCTACCCCTGGCAGAAGCTGAAGAAAAGCAGCCAATAAAAGGTGGCCATATCTACATTGCACCTGCAGACTACCATTTGCTTATTGAGCGAGACCAGACCTTTTCCCTGGACGACTCGGAAAAGATTAATTATTCCCGCCCCAGCATAGATGTGACTTTTGAATCTGCAGCAGATATCTTTGGTCCTGATGCAATTGGTATATTGCTATCAGGCGCAAATGCGGATGGAGTGGAAGGTCTTCTGGCTATAAAGGAAAAGGGAGGCACTATAGTAGTTCAGGATCCTGACTCTGCTGAGGTGCCATACATGCCGCAGATCGCCATCATGCGCACGCACCCTGACAGGATTATGGACAAGGGCGAGATGGCGGAGTATATTAACCAGCTTTAGCATACGTGACAATCGGGATATATTACAGGAATTCACTTTCGGGTAGTCTGTCTGAGCTGCTGTCAGCCGCAGATGAAGCATAGATGAAGCATGGATCAAGCTAGTATTAAGCTAGTATAGAGTATGAAAAGGCTACTCCGAATGTCCGGGTTCAGGCCATTAAAAATAATTCGAAAACCAGACCGCACTTCACCCGCCTTTAAACCGCCCTTAGACCGCCTTCAAAGTGCCAGGGGATGTTTCATTCTCTGCAGGCAGAAGATCCAGTGTAAATCCAATGTAAATCCAATGAAGATCCAGTCATGGGCCAATGGAGGATGTATTTGTTTCGAATTATGACAATTTGACCTATTGCATGCTATGAATGTCTTGCGTCACCCTCAGCTACCCTTGCCTTAAACAATTAGAATTATAACTCCTGAATGATCATGCTATTCTGAAACCTTAATGATGACATTTCTTATATACTGACAATAGTATTTGCCCGAATTACATCATACCTGCCTTAATTAAAGCTTTTGAATCATCCTGCTATAAAGCTCCGCTCGCTGAACGCAGGCAATAGCGCAGGGGAATCATAGAAGTATTTCAGATCATCTTCCTTGTCCATCAGTCCAAGACTGTAAAGCACGGGAACATAATGGTCAGGAGTCGGGGACGCAAGCTTGCCTAATTTATGACTTGTGGTATAGTTAATCAGATTATTGAAATTCCGCTCGTCAATTTGTTTTTTCAGCCATACATCATATTCGGCTTCCCAGCCAAAGGGGGTCATATCGCCTGATTGAAACTTCTTTCCTGCAAGCTGCAGATTATGGATCAGCGATCCGCTGCCTATGATCAGAACTCCTTTCTGACGAAGAGATTTCAGTTGTCTGCCGAGCTCATAATGATATTCCGGCTTTGCATGGTAATCGATGCTCATCTGGAATACAGGGATATTACCCTCCGGGAACAAGTGCATCAGCATTGGCCATGCACCATGATCGAGACCCCAGTCTGTTGTTTCTTCAACAGAAGGAACGAGCTTTTTCACTTCACGAGCAATGTCCGGTGCGCCATGCGCAGTATATTTTACCTTGTAGTACTCCTCAGGGAATCCATAGTAATCGTATATCTGCTTTTGGTCAGGAGAAATGTTCACGAAAGTTCCTTTAGAGCACCAGTGTGCAGAAACAACCAGGGCCGCCTTTACTTCGTAGTTCTTTTGCAGCTCCTGCCCCAGGTCAAAGAGTGCCTTCCAGAAAGGGCGGTCATCGCGGGACAATGGAATATCCATCGGGCTACCGTGAGAGGTGAAGAGTACAGGCATTTTCCTGTTCTGCACCGGCAATGAATCCGCAAATAGTTTGAAACTGCCCAATGTACCCATAGCTGATAATGTCAGCATTGTTTTTAAGAAATCTTTCCGTTCCATTTGATAAATGTTACTTCTGTTCATTCAGACCATACACCCGACCGTCCGGACCACGGAAGTGACAATAAGCGTATTTAAGCTCAGGCACTCTGGCAATGTCGGCCAGCATGGTATATCCTGCTTCAGTTAGTTTTTGTGCAGCGGCCTCGATATCATCTACCCGGAAACCAAAGGCAACAGAACCATTATACCCATATGCCGGTGTAGCGTCTGGTTTATAAAGCTCCAGCATGGTACCGTTGGGCATTGGGAACATAGACATCCCTTCGAACTCCATTGCCGGAGTCAATCCGAATACATCAGTGGCTAGTTTCTTAAAGGCATCGAACTTATCTCCTTCCAGAGTGATTGCGTGCCATGTAATTCCTTGTACGTTCATTCTGTATGATTTTTGTAATGCAAAGCTATGATACACCTTACCCGCTTCCAATGACAATTGGCAGAAAAAACTATTGATAAAAGTCAAGAGCTATGGAGCATTATATGAACAACAAAACCGGAAAACAAACTAACGGACTTGCAATCAGATTATTCTATAATACCTTAACGGAAGGCGATCCAGGACCTTTTCCCAGTTGTTCCTGCGTCAAGCTGATGCGATGGGATGAAGGATTGAAGTTGTTGCTGTTATAACTAATAAATCATCCGCTCCGATATTTATTATCATTTTCCGCTGGTTTCATTAATTTTCAGGGCAATGCACGAGCTATTCTTAAAGAAATTCAACGAGGTGGTTCCCCTGACCCCGGATGAAGAAGCGCTTATTAAACAGTACCTGATTCCCAAAAAGCTACGCAAGAAGCAATACCTGCTTCAGGAAGGTGATGTATGCAAGTCCCTTTGCTTCGTTGTAAAGGGTGCGTTACGGTCATATGTGCTGGACGAGAAAGGTGATGAGCATATTACAGCATTTGCATTCGAAGGGTGGTCAATAACTGACTTACCGAGCTTTATCCGACAGGAACCCGCTACGCTTAATATAGATGCATTAGAAGATTGTGAGCTCCTCCTTACATCCAAACAGGCAATGGACGAGTTGTTCCAGAAGCTGCCTAAATATGAAACTTATGCCCGCGTTACAGTAACTCATGGCTACATGGCTCTGCAGAAGCGCATGACAAATATGATCAGCATGCCGCTGGAAGAGAGGTATAAGGAATTTGTCCAAAGCAATCAGAACATCCTGCAGCGTGTCCCGCAGCATATGATAGCATCCTTTATGGGCCTATCGCCCGAAACACTAAGCCGGGTGAGAAGCAGACTTAATACCAGGAAAGAACTCTAACGCCAAAGCATTGACAAAAGTCAATGCTTTTCCTTGTCCGGACGCAATGGCATTTCTTGCTCATAATCATTGGAGCAGGGTGTCTCGCAATGGTAGTTTTGTATCATCAAAAACAATAAGGATGAAAACGAAACAGACCATTGCAGTGATTGGAGCATCCGGAAATATGGGATCTGCTATAACAAAATCTCTCTCAAACGGAGGTTACCGAATACTCCTTTGCGCTGACCAGCAGGAACAAGTAGCCACTTTAGCAAATGATATAAAGAATAACAATACTGCTGCAGATATAGATGCTATAGACTGCTCAGGGCAAGCAGCCTGGGAGGCAGATATTATCATTCTGGCAGTTCCCTACGCTGCTGAAAAAGAAGTAGCTGCACGCATAAAAGAAGTAGCTACCCAGAAGATCGTTATTAGCATAGCCAATCCGCTGAATGAAACCTTTAATGGATTGTCCACAGCGCCAGACACAAGCGCAGCTGAGGAGCTGCAGAAGCTGCTTCCGAATTCCAAAGTAATCAAGGCATTCAATACAACCTTCGCAGCTGACTTTGCCAGTCCGGTTATAGATGGCAAGCAGGTTGATGCCCTTATTGCAGGTAATGATGAAGAGGCATTACAAACAGTGTCTGAACTGGTCGCTACTGCTGGGTTCAATCCCATTATTGCCGGAGACCTATCTGTAAGCAGAACCCTGGAAAACATGCAGCTGCTGCTGATACAGCTTACAATGAAGTATAACTACAATTGGCTAGCTGGCTGGAAAGTGTTACATAATTAATCACTCAGATACTCAGTATACTAATAACTAAGCTAAACAGCAGTATGAAAGGCAAACAATTCGTAAAAACAATGGCCATAGCAGCTATAGGTGTCACCACAGTATTGGCATTCAGCAATTTTACAAGTTGCATGCCGCAAGCCAAGCAGCAAGCCTCCGACAATATATCAGAGGAAGCCATTGCTCTAAACACAAATAATCAAAAGAAAAACATGAAACATGAAATAGCAACATTTGGAGCGGTGCATCTTAATGTAACAAACCTGCAACGTTCCGTTTCATTCTGGACTGATAATATCGGAATGAAAGTGCGTAATACGACAGCTGAATTTACCGAGCTTGGTACAAACGAGAAGACACTCGTTGTACTCTATCCTAATGCAAAGATTCCTTTTCAAAATGGTTACAGTGGCCTTTATCACCTGGCGATCCATCCTTCAAATGAAGGAGAATTTGCCAGGGTACTAGCAAGACTGATATCCAAGCGTTATCCCATCTCCCCTACAGATCATACCATGTCAAAAGCGATCTATATGGAAGATCCAGATGGTATTACCGTAGAGATAACACTGGAAACACCCGAGCGTCTTGCCAGGGTAGAATTTGGGAATAGAGGACCAGTGGCGGTAGATAGAGATGGAACGGTACGTAGTGCATCAGCTCCCCTTGATGTGGAAGCTGTGCTGAAAGCATTGCCGGATAATGATATTGCGAGAGGGCTGCCCGAGGATACTAAGGTAGGACACGTGCATCTGTACATTTCCAACCTGGACAGTGCCAATGATTTTTATAAAAGGCTGGGATTCCAGCAAAATATGTACGAGCCTAAGTATAGCGCTGCTGATCTTGGCGCTGGCGGCACTTTTGGGCACCGCATTGCACTGAATACATGGCAGAGCCTGAATAAGCCCCAGGCTCCGGAAGGCACCGCTGGTATGCGCTTTTTCACGATCATTTTTGATGGTCCTGAGCGTCTGAAAGCCGCACTTCAGCATGTGCCTGCCGCCCAGCAGCAACAAGGAGGATACCTGGTTTCTGATCCATCCGGAAACAAGATCCTGTTGCAATCAGAGTCGCCATTAAGCAATTGATCCACGGAATCCTACAGCATTAAAACAACACTTAATCAATATATAAAATGAAAATCGGAATAACAGGAGCCACAGGACAACTTGGTCGCATCGTGGTAGACAGACTAAAGGAAAAAGTACAGGCCGATAATATTATAGCACTGGTACGTTCCCCTCAAAAAGCGGCTGATCTGGGCGTAGAAGCCCGTGAAGCAGATTATGAAAACACAGCAACGCTTGAGAGCGCTCTAGCTGGTATCGATACCTTGTTACTGATCTCGAGCAGCGAAGTAGGCAAACGCGCTTCCCAGCATAGGAATGTAATTGAGGCAGCCAAGAAAAACGGCGTAAAATGGATTGTATATACCAGCCTTCTGCATGCAGATACAACTGGCTTAAGCCTGGCTGATGAGCATGTGATCACAGAAGGCATCTTAAAAGAAAGTGGCATACCCTACACCATCCTTCGTAATGGCTGGTATTCAGAAAACTATGCAGGGACGGTTGCCGGAGCACTAGCCAGCGGCACAGTTCAGGGAGGCGCCGGAGAGGGAAAGATTTCATCAGCTTCCCGGATGGACTATGCTGATGCAGCAGTTGCTGTACTCACCGGAACGGGTCACCAAGGCAAAATCTATGAACTTGCCGGAGATGAGGCTCACACTCTGGCAGATCTGGCGGCTGAGATTTCAAGGCAAACAGGAAAGAATATTGTCTATACAAACCTGTCCGAAGCGGAGCATGCAACCCTACTCGCCGGTATGGGATTACCTGAAGGGCTTGCCCATGCCATTGCAGGCTGGGACGTTGCTATATCAAAGGGAGATCTTTTTGACAATAGCAAACAGCTCTCAACATTAACAGGACGGCCGACGCAACCTATGCAGGAAATGGTAGCTGAAGCCCTGAAACAGAATCCATAGAGCCAGTCCTTCATAATTGTAAATAGAATGGTCAATTAAGCTACTTCGGTAGCTTTTTTGTTTTGTTCCGTAATAGGCCTTCAATAGCCAACTAAATTGCCGCTGCAATTCGAGCTCAAAACAAGTGCCTGAAGCCTTTTTCTATCTCCTGTAATAAGTAGAACCGAATAAAGCATTGACAAAAGTCAATGCTTTTTCTTGCCTTGAAGCAAGGCCATTTCTTGCGTCTGGTCATTGGAGCCGGTCACCCCACGATAGTACCTTTACATTATAAAACAAAGAAAAATGACAACGAATTACGCACCATCAAAAGGATGGAACATTACACTATGGATTTTGCAAGTGCTTTTAGCAGCAATGTTCTTGATGGCAGGCGCCATGAAACTATCACAACCCATTGACCAGCTTTCCCAGTCGCTTCCATGGGCTGCACAGGTTCCTGAGATGTTGGTGCGATTTATAGGTGCTGCAGAACTGCTAGGCGCTTTAGGCCTGATCCTCCCTTCCCTGCTTCGTATTCAGCCAAAGCTGACGCCAATTGCTGCGGTAGGACTTGCGCTGGTACAGTTATTTGCCATAGCATTCCACGTTTCAAGAGGTGAAAACGGAGTTATCGGTATGAACTTTTTGATCCTTCTAATAGCCCTGATAGTTGCCTGGGGACGTTTTAAGAAAGCACCAATAGTACCAAAGAGGAAGCCTTCACTCAGGTAAATGTTTTCTGAAAAGAAATAAAGAAGGCGATTGTATGTATCCCAAGAATCACACAACTTAATAGAGATAAATACACGCTATGTTAATAAGTAGCTGCATAGTTCGAAATCTATCAAGGTCAACCTGATTGCCTCTAACCACTTTAAGAATTAAAGAGAGCAGTTTGCAAAGACAAAAAATGTGAGGCAAAACAAAAGCCACTGAATATCAGTGGCTTTTACATTCTGTGATCGTGTTAGATCTCGAACCAGCTAAAATAACCAATGCCGTACTTGAACTCCTATTTCTCTTACCCTTTGGCGAAACCATTACAAAAAAGAATTTCTGAAAAAGGTTCTTCCTGTCAGATAGACCGACACATAGCATCGTACCTTTGTATTCTGATTAGCAAAAAAAGAAGTGAGAAACAGAGGAAGGCCTGAAAAGAACGCATTACTCTTAACCCAAAGTTATCGTTCAGACTAGCTGCGGACATCAACAAGAGTGATTTAGGTTGAGCTTACCAACGCACGTCAGAAGGACACTCGTTGCAAACAAGTACCACTCGGCAGACGATGAAGATTGTAGAACAAATGAAAGCAGCAGATGAAAAAAGAACATGCCACACTCACCCATCATGGCAATCTTTGAAAATCTTATAAAATCGTGTTCTACAAAGGGAATGCGTTAACTATGAACCCCTTCTCAGGTTAGGGTAATATTACTTTTCCCAGTGAAAGCAGCAATCGCCAGCAACACCAAATAGAGTAGTATGGCAAGGCATGTGTACCACTGCAGCACACGCAAAAGCAAAGCACCGGTAGTATATGCTTTCCGCCCAGCCTGGTAATATACCCTTGCCGGCTGAAGCCACGCCATTACTACAAATCCCCAAACGAACATATTAAAAACATCTGAGTTGACATCCCTGCTGGTATACATACCCACAATGACAAAGAAGTACCACATTGCACCACCCAGCAGTATGTTGCCTGCAATGATGGCATGTTCCGCAAAATTTAGCTTTAGCCTTCGGAAGCTTATAAATCCACTGAATGCAAAAAAAGGAATAACTAGAAATAATAGCAGCTTGACATAATGCTTCACATAATAAGAAACATCTACGGTATCCTTATGCATCACCAAACCTTTTGTTGCAGCTTCATCAGTAACGTTGTAATACGCTTTGAAATAATGAGCTGTCAGCACGTTTATACCTAATACGATCAATATCAAATAAAAGACGTTGGAGTACTTAACTCGTTTGCCATTTATATAATCCATAGCCATATGGCCGGGACGCAGGAAAGCTTCCCGCAAAGTGTATAGTATCCCTTTGTCGAAGTGCCAGACGCCATGAACGAAATCGTGCTTTATAAAATGAGGCAAGGTGACCCTGTGCGTATCTGATTTCTGCCCGCAGTCGTGGCAGTAGGCGCTGATTAGCGTTGCGCCGCAGTTCAGGCAGGGGTGTTTATAAGCTTCCATTCGTTCACAGGGTTTGAATAATAATGTAATTAAACTGAATTGCTCGTAAAATAAGCAGACAAATGAATGAAGTCAAGGTAACTACGTCAACCATTCGTTCATTTCTTTAATCTGACGTATTACGGTTAGCTACCTCAAAAAAGCTATTCGTTTTTGATTGGCTTCCAGATTGCATAGTGTGTCCCAAAACCTTTCAAAGGTACTCCACATATTGAGGAGCAGAGGACTTAAGGACTACACGAAAAAATACCTGCCAATTGCAGAAGCTTTCGCTGCCATGAAATATGAAGCAGTGATAGCAATTGGAGCTACTAACCCCACCTCGTAAGTCGAAGATCGCAGTTCAGAACTCCCCGTAACTATAGCAGAGCAAACAACGGTCGTGAACGCTCTGCCCCATTTATGCTCGTTTGAGTCTGACCTACCTTGATATTGATGATACCTCCCTGTCTCCCAAGGGTTTTGGGACGCTTAATCCGTTACCAAAAGAGGCCTAAAACCATAAATCAAATATTGCAAATACTACACAATCTGCTTGACAATCTACTGCGAAAATATTTTCTGGTGCTTATCTTTATGAGGATGCTTTTTAATTCACTTACATTTGTAGTCTTCTTTGTAGCGGTGTTTATCCTCTACTGGTCTCCTATCAAGAATAATCTGAAGCACCAGAATATACTACTGCTCATCGCCAGTTACTATTTCTACGCATGTTGGGATTACAGGTTTTTGTTCCTCCTGGTATTTTCAATATCTCTTGACTATTTCACTGGGTTAAGAATGCATGAGGCTCGATCGAACCGCGCCCGCAAGGCTTGGTTTTGGTGCAGTGTTGTCATTAATCTTGGGCTGTTAGGAGTCTTTAAGTATTATAACTTTTTTATAGAATCGTTTGTCGACGCGGTTTCCCTAATCGGCATGAACCCTAATGTTTCTACACTCAATGTGATCCTGCCTGTAGGAATTTCCTTTTATACTTTCCACGGTCTTTCATATGTCATTGACATATATAACAAGAGGATTGAACCTGTAAAAAACTTTATTGAGTATTCAGTTTTCGTCAGCTTTTTTCCCTTGCTCGTAGCAGGCCCAATTGAACGAGCAACACATTTATTGCCTCAGATCCAGCAGAAGCGTGTCTTCAATTATCACCGGGCGGTAGATGGACTTAAGCAGATCCTATACGGCTTGTTTAAAAAAGTAGTGATAGCGGATGGCTGCGCTGAATATGTAAATATGATCTTCAACTCCGGGGACACCTACTCCGGCAGTACGTATGCTATTGCCGCAGTTCTTTTTGCCTTCCAGATATATTGTGATTTTTCGGGGTATTCCGACATAGCGCTCGGAGTTGCACGGCTGCTAGGTATCGATTTGCTGCGAAATTTCGCGTATCCATATTTTTCGAGAGATATTGCAGAATTCTGGAGACGTTGGCATATATCCCTTTCGTCCTGGTTTAGAGACTATTTATATATTCCCCTGGGAGGAAATAAAGGGAACACAGGAAGAAAGATCAGGAATATCTTCATCATATTTATTGTTAGTGGACTCTGGCATGGCGCCAATACAACCTTTATTTTCTGGGGCGCATTAAATGCTATCTACTTTTTGCCACTGCTGCTTCTCAAACGTAATAGAAGCAATATAGATACTGTTGCCGGGGATCGGAATTTGCCTTCATTCAAAGAATTATTAAGCATACTGACAACTTTCGCATTAACCACCTTTGCCTGGATATTCTTTAGGTCAGAAAATATCGGACAGGCTTTTGAAATTATTGCCGCCATATTTTCAAAATCCTTCATTTCAGCTCCTGAAATACCACCATCATTGACTTTAGCAGCCATAATTGCTGGCTTTGTTATCATAGAATGGCTTGGGCGGTTTGAACTTCATCCATTAGTCAAAGTTGGGATGAGTAGAACCAGGTTTGTCAGATGGACATTTTACAGCATACTGCTCACGGTTACCATTTTCTTTTACGGAAATGAACAGCAATTTATTTACTTCCAGTTCTAACGAGTATGAATATCTTTTTCAAAAAAATCTTTTTGTTTGCCCTCTTTGCGGTGTGTTTCCTTTTCACCATTGCTGTAGTATACACTAAAGTTTATAATGTTTCACTTAGAGACATACCTCCTCAGATTTCAGATAGCTATTCCTACAACGATAAAATCATGTTCGCACTGAACAAACAATCTGAAATTATTTGTTTGGGTTCGTCCATGAGTCTTAATAATATTTATTCTCCATCTGTCACAGAATATTTCAATAGTAACTCTTTTTTAAACCTGTCTTCCTGGGGCCTGAACATCAAAGACATCTATTTTCTTTTAAAAGCTTATAGCAAGAAATCAAGGCCTTCCACTTTAGTTATTGTGAGCAACCTGGGTGATTTTAACGATGTAGAAAAAAAAGTAGATTACGATCTTCTGGACGACTTACTAGATGGTAAGAATATTGAAACCGCCCATTTGGTCCATTTCAAACCGAAATACTATTTTACAAATATTCGATTTAGCAAAAAGGCCAAATCCGCTAATAATATTTACCAGTCTCTCCGTTACGACCAATATGGGTCGGTTCCACTATTCTCAGATGGATTCCAGGTGGATTCTGCCAGGTGGTACAAAAGAGACTATTTCAGGATCGACTCGACACAGTACGTATATCTGGATAGTATTTCCCGGTATTGTAACTCTTCGGATATTAAGCTTTTGTTTTTTCAGTCTCCCTTCAGACAAGGCTTATACAACACACTCGATACAGCACAACTTCAAACTTTGAGGTGGCACGATGAAGAACTTTCAAAGATGTTGGGTGCGCGTAAACAGCATTTCATCACTTCAAACAATCAGTATTGGAACGACTCTCTGTTTGTGGATGGTATACATCTGAATTCAGTTGGAGCTAAGATGTTTACAGATTATTGCCTACAGAGAATCCGGGTTACTGACATTAATTAGTCAAGGTCGTCATGATTTGAATCTACTCACTCGCACTGCCACACGTTAACGACATCGTCCGTCGACGATCTCTTAATAGTCATACGGCTTGTAGGGGGGCACCCAGGCACACAGCACATACTCTCAGGACAAGGTGAAATCATATCCCTCAACTTAACCTGCAGTACTAAACCCCGGCTGGATAACTCAGCCTTGATTAGGTATGATTTTTAATGCTGTTGGGGAAACGCCCTTTGATGTTTCACACCACGATACGTAATAGCTGCATCACCTCTGTTATAGCAACTTTGTTGCTGGTATTATTTTCCGGGTGCGCCACATGGAAGCTTGGCAAGGGCGGCAGGGAAAAGATCAGTGGCAGAACCTATGTTATCGTCGGTGCATCCAGCGGGTTTGGCAGGGGTATGGCTGAGGCACTGGGGAGATGTCATGCCAACGTTATTATCGCTGCGAGGCGAACAGAACTGCTTGAGGAAGTAGCTGCCAACATTAAGGCTGCAGGCGGAAAAGCTATGGTAGTAACCATGGACATTAGTAAACCAGAAGATGTAAAGCGGCTCGCCGGCATAGCCTCCTCGGCTTTTGGAGATATAGATGTATGGGTGAACATGGTAGGAGTGGGTGCCATCGGTCCCTTTTGGGATATACCTGTTGAGGACCAGGCCCGGGTTATAGATGTGAATCTCAAAGGGCTGATCTATGCCAGTTACGAGGCCGTGAACATCTTCAGGAAGCAGGGTTATGGTACGTTGATCAACATGGGCTCCATAGACAGCGAAACGCCACTAGCATATCAGGCCTCCTACTCAGGATCAAAAGCAGGCGTACGAAGTTTTAGCCTTGCCCTGGCGCAGGAACTTCGCCGACACGGCTACAGAGACATCAAGGTAGTGACGGTAGAACCCTGGGCAGTAGACACACCGTGGTGGGGACACGCCGCCAACTATAGCGGAGGCACACCAAGAATGGCATTGATGGACGAACCAGACAAGGTTATCAATGCGTTGCTGCGCTCGTCGTTAAGACCCAGAAAGGAGCTGCCTGTTGGCTGGAAGGCAAAGAGTTCATGGTACATGCATCATATTGCACCCCGGTTTACCGAATGGCTGTCAGGAGTAGTAGCTCATAAATATCAGATAGAAAATGCGCCTCCTGCACCGCCAACCAAAGGAAGTCTGTACGAACCAATGGAAAGCGGGCGCGGCATAGAAGATGGAGTAAAGGAGCGGATAGACAGGGAGCAGAAAGAACGCAGAGGAAAGTAGCTGTACTATTATTCTGCTACTGGTCTCGTAAGACTGGAGCCACTACCTACATCGATTCATTAAGAAATCAGATATAATGGCAGATCGAATGAGAGATGGTGGACCTCTCCTTCCACCATTTCTATTACGAAATGGGTCTGTTTTCGCTGGCAGGTAGCGGAAAGACCCTCGAGTATTACCTCCTAATTCTTACCTTTGCCGTTCTTATTTTCGGAAATTATGGCAGACTTGCTGCAGAAAGAGATAGTCGAAGAACGCCAGGGAGAACCCTATGCTCCCTTTGCGGAAGACCCAAATGCATACACGAGGAAATTCTATATAGAAAGCTATGGCTGTCAGATGAACTTCAGCGACAGTGAAATAGTTGCCTCCATATTGCACGAGGAAGGGTATGGAGCCACCAGAAACTTCGAGGAGGCAAACCTAGTGCTGCTAAACACCTGCTCTATAAGGGAAAAGGCTGAACAGACCGTAAGGAACAGGTTGACTACATTCAGGAAAATAAAAGACAGGCAACCAGGCATGCTCATAGGTGTTCTTGGCTGTATGGCTGAACGACTAAAAGCAAAGTTCCTGGAAGAGGAAAAGCTGGTAGATATAGTAGTTGGACCAGATGCCTATCGTAGCCTGCCGGGCTTGATTTCGGAAGCTGAGGGCGGACAAAAGACCGTAAACGTATTGCTTAGCCGCGAAGAGACCTATGCAGATATCTCTCCTGTGAGACTAGATACTAACGGAGTGACTGCATTTGTAAGTATTATGCGGGGTTGCAATAACATGTGCACCTTTTGCGTGGTTCCATTTACAAGGGGAAGAGAGCGTAGCCGCGACAACATAAGTATAATAAACGAATGTAAAGACCTGTTTGAGAGAGGCTACAGGGAAGTGACGCTTCTTGGGCAGAATGTGGATAGTTATTACTTCAATCCCTCCGGCAGTACCGATACGGAACACGTTGTAAATTTTGCTTTATTGCTTGAACAAGTTGCGCTTATTTCACCTGAACTAAGAATTCGTTTTAGCACTTCCCATCCTAAAGACATAACTGATGATGTGCTGGAGACAATGGCCAGGTATGACAATATCTGCAAGTACATACACCTGCCGGTGCAAAGCGGCAATACCAGGATCTTGTCTCAGATGAACAGGACCTATACACGGGAATGGTACCTGAACAAGGTGAAAAGGATACGGGAAATAATGCCTGACTGCGGACTGAGCACTGATGTAATATCTGGCTTTTGCAGCGAGACAGAAGAAGAGCACCAGGACACTCTGAGCCTGATGGAGCAATGCAGGTTCGACATGGCCTATATGTTCTCATACAGCGAAAGGCCTGGGACGCTGGCTGCCAGGAGGTATAAAGATGATGTGCCGGAGGAAGTGAAGAAGAGAAGACTGGAGGAGATCATCAAATTGCAAAATAGCCACAGCAGGGAAAGCTATAAGAACGATATAGGGAAAGAGTTTGAGGTGCTGATAGAAGCCGACAGTAAGCGCAGTGAGCACGACTGGAGCGGAAGAAATAGCCAGAACAAGGTAGTCGTATTTCCAAAAGAGCATTACGGGCAGAAGAAGGGCGACTATGCTCGCGTAAGGATACACGACGCTACTTCTGCTACTCTGATAGGCAGGATAGTGAGCTAACTGTCCTATCCACAATAACCCTAACGACCGCAAACTTTAACGATGGATATTCAAAGTATAAAGAACAGATTCGGGATAATAGGCAACTCACCAGCTCTGAACCATGCACTGAATACAGCAGTGCAGGTAAGCAACACAGACCTGACGGTGCTGATAGCAGGAGAAAGTGGCGTTGGTAAAGAAGTGTTCTCGCAGATAATACATGCCCTTTCCGCCAGAAAGCACAATCCCTTCATAGCTGTAAACTGCGGGGCTATTCCGGAAGGCACTATAGACAGTGAACTGTTTGGCCATGAGAAGGGGTCGTTTACCGGAGCAGTAGACAGCAGAAAAGGCTACTTTGAAACGGTAAATGGCGGAACTATCTTCCTGGACGAAATAGGGGAAATGCCGCTTGGTACTCAGGCAAGGTTACTCCGTGTTCTGGAAACCGGCGAGTTCATCAGAGTTGGATCTTCCAAGGTGCAGAAAACGGATGTAAGAGTAATAGCTGCAACTAACCGGGACCTGCTGGAGTACACACAGCAAGGGAAATTCAGGGAAGACCTCTACTACAGGCTAAGTACAGTACCAATCAGAGTACCCTCCCTTCGGGACAGAAAGGAAGACATACCTCTTCTGTTCAGGAAATTTGCCTCCGACTTTGCTGAGAAATACAGAACACCCTCCGTACAGCTAGATTCCGGAGCACAACAACTGCTGGTGAGTTATCCCTGGAATGGCAATGTGCGGGAGCTGAAGAACATTGCCGAGCAGGTGTCAGTTCTTTCCACAGATAAGTCAATATCTGCGGATGCGCTAAGAAAGTTCTTGCCCAACAGGGCGAACGGGAGTGTCTCACTATTGCCAGCGGTAAGCGCCATGAGCACATCCGGCGGCGGGCACAACTTCTCAGGGACAGAAAGAGACATATTATACAAGCTGTTCTTTGACCTGAAGAAGGACATGAATGATATGAAGCAGATGATGCTGGAACTGGCACACAGGCAGGGATATGCACCACCACCTGTAATATCAGAAAATCTACTACCGGCGTACAATCCAGCACAGGAGCAGATGACCATTACACCTGCTCCGTATGCTGCAAATACGCCTATATACATCCCTAATGACAGGATGGACCAGCATGAGGAAGTAGAGGAGTCGCTGATGCTGGCGGATAGAGAGAAAGAATTTATATCGAAAGCTTTGAAGAAGCATAAAGGAAGGCGAAGAGATGCAGCAAATGAACTGGGAATATCGGAAAGGACGCTATACAGAAAGATCAAAGAATACGATATCAAAGAGTAACTTTGCCGTGTTTATGGTTGGTAGGCTGATCTTTGTTATTCCCGCTATTTTCTTACTCCTGACAGGCTGTGGTGTTTACAGTTTTACAGGTGCGTCCATTGAGGGGAAGACCATCAACATACACACGATGGAGAACAAGGCACAGAATGTAGTGCCTACCCTCAGCGCCACCCTTACTGATAAACTAAGAAGCAGAATTCTATCACAGACTGGGCTTGCTCCGCAAAACAGCGAGGACACAGACTATGACCTTAGCGGTGCTATAACAATGTATCAGATAACTGTGAGCGGTGTGGAAAACACACAAGTTGCATCACAGAACAGATTAACCATAAGCTTACTCGTAAACTTCACGAACAAGCTGGATGAAAAGGCTAGCTTTACTCAAACGTTTACACGCTTTGCAGACTTTCCTGCTACGCAAACGTTGCAGGCTGCTGAAGCAAGGCTGATAGACGAAATAGGCAATCAGCTAGCAGATGATATTTTTAATAAAGCTTTTGTAAATTGGTAATTGTCTGACCGGCTTATGACCAAACCTTCAACGATCACGCAGTGGCTGACGCAGCCTTCCAAAATATCCCCTAAGCAAAACAAGGAGGTAAAGGAACTACTAAAGACATATCCATACCTTATGCCCGCAAGGTTTCTGGAGGCTGCTGAACATCACAGGAGACAGCCTTTTGCGCCAGCTATGATGAACAGCTCCCTGCTGTACATGGGTAACTGGATACTGTTCCATGAATTCATAGAGGCTGCTAAGTCTGGCCAAATGGTAGCAGCAGCGCCGATTGTGGAAGAAGAAGAAATAGCAGAGGAAGAGGAATTGGTGCCTCAGACAACTGAGGAAACTATCGAAGATGGATTTGAGGATGACGAACTGGGGCCCGACGATGATTTGGAACCATTTGATGTAGAGGAAGAGATAGATGGTGAATTTGATACAGACGACGAAGAGATGGTGGAGGAAGAAGAGGATAAGCTTGAATATGACTACAATGCCACAGTAGAGGAAACAATCGCCAAAGCTTTGCAGGAACCAGTGCCTGCTAAAGAAATCGAAAGCAGGGAGAAAGAAGTCGAACTAGATGCTGAGAAGGCCGCGCCTAAGAAAGAAACGGCAAAACCAGCAGAAGCTGGTAAAGTAAAAGAAGGGAAGAATGTGAATGTAGCTGAGCCCAAGGGAGAACCAGTAGCCGATGGAAAGAATGAGGAGGGTTTGATTCAACCCCTCTATACTGAGGACTATTTCCTGCACCAGGGGATACCGGTATCTGAAAAAATACCCGATGAGGTAGAAAGCCCTGCGGCTAAGGCAAAGAGCCTGATGGTAGTAATGAGTTTCTCGGAATGGCTGATTCACTTTAAAACCAAAGGTGAGCGCGAAAAAGAGGAGCAGGAAGACCAGAAGGCGCTGAAGACGATGTGGCAGAAAGAGAAACTGGCAGCCGCACTGGAAGAGGAGAATGAAGAGATACCGGAAAATGTGTTCGAAATGGCTGTAAACTCAATCGCAAAGGAAGAGGACCTCGCCAGTGAATCATTAGCAGAAATACTAATAAAGCAGGGAAAATACGGGAAAGCGATAGATATGTATCGTAAATTAAGTTTGCGTAATCCTCAAAAAAACGCTTATTTTGCCCGTAAAATAGAAGCCTTACAAAAAGAAAAAGAATCATGACCACTATAATCACCGTATTAATCCTATTAGCCTGTGCTGTATTAGCATTCGTCATTTTGGTACAGAATCCGAAAGGCGGTGGCCTGTCAGGAGCATTTGGCAGCATTGGAAGCCAGGTGATGGGAGTGAAGCAGAGCACGGATGTTATGGAAAAAGGCACATGGCTCTCTATGGGCTTAATAGCTGTGCTGTGTATCATATGCGTAAAGTTCTATGATCTACCCAGGGATCGCCAGCAAGTAAGGCAGCCTCAGCAGAACAGCGCTCCGGCACAACCAGCAGCACCAGCGCCTACTGCCCCACCCGCTCAGTAGTTAGTTAAAGTTCAATCTTATTATACCGTACCTGCCCCATTATGGGCAGGTATATTTATTTTAGCGTATACCTTGTAACCAGAAGTACAAAATGGCACAAAGACGAAAGAAGAAGAGCGGCAATATGGGTAAGGTGGCACTGGTGGTGCTTGTAATTCTTCTTGTGGTTGGAGGATTTGCAGCATATAAGGTATTTGGTCCCAATACCGATGGCTTCAGAAAGGGAGAATATCTCTACATACCTACCGGGGCCACCTATGAACAAGTGCTGAATGCACTCGACAAGGAAGGGTTTGTAAAAGACATCAACAGTTTTGCCTTTCTGGCTAAGAAAGCCCAATACCCTGATAAGGTGAAGCCTGGAAAGTACCACATCAAAAAAGGGATGAGCAACTACGACATCATAAGAATGTTGCGTAGCGGAAGGCAGACTTCAGTGAAAATTGTAATTAACAAGCTAAGGACAAAAGATGATCTAGTGAAAGTGATTGGAGCCAGTCTGGAAGCAGACAGTAATGTACTGAGGCAAATGCTGAACGATCAGGTGTATCTCTCACAGTTCGGCCTGGGTACGAACACTGCTATGTGTGCAGTAATACCTGACACCTATGAATTCTGGTGGAATACAAGTGCAGACAAAGCCTTCAGGAAGCTGGCCAAATACTACAAGGACTACTGGACTGCTGAGCGGAAACAAAAAGCACACGCACGAAATCTGACTCCTACTGATGTGGTGACACTGGCATCAATAGTAGAAGAAGAAACGAATAACAACGCTGAGAAAGGAACAATAGCCAGTGTGTACCTGAACAGAATGAAAGTAGGGATGAGACTGCAAGCTGACCCTACCGTGAAGTTTGCAGTAGGAGATTTTACTATAAAAAGAATAACGGGGGCCATAACAGGAACGGCCTCGCCTTACAACACTTACTATACTGCAGGCCTGCCACCGGGGCCAATATGTACACCCTCCAAAAAGTCAATTGAGGCTGTGCTAAACGCGCCTGAAACAAACTACCTGTACTTCTGTGCAAAAGAAGACTTCAGCGGAAGCCATAGATTTGCATCGAACTATGCCGATCATATGAAGAACGCCAGCTTGTACCAGAAAGCCCTTAACGCAAGAGGGATAAGATAGCGGCAACCTCAATAGTATTTGCAACAAACAACTACCCTACTATGCACATAAAAGAAGTGATACTGGCAACCCATTCGCTGCATCGCACGAAGGTATTCTACCACAAAACGCTGGAACTTGATATAGTGGAGGAGACTGATGAACTGGTCAGCTTCAAGGCAGGCAAGACAAAATTGACCTTTAAAGCAAGCGAAGCCGGAAAGCCTTTTTACCACCTTGCCTTCAACATTACGAACAACAAGTTTTCTGACAGTTTCGAATGGATGAACAGCAAACTGGATATACTGCCGGTGAGCGATGAAATGCTTATAGCGGGGTATGATGACTGGAATGCACAATCGTTTTACTTCCTGGACAATAACGGCAGCATAGTAGAGTTCATAGTGCGGTTTGAACTACCTTATCAATCTAACGAACCATTCTCCAGTGACTGTATAGAGGAGGTGAGCGAAATCGGGCTGGTGGTAGATGATGTGCAGGAGCAGGCAGAGGAGCTAAACACCCGGTTTCAGGTGCCCTATTTCAGGAAGGGCCCAAGGCTGCCGGACTTTGTTGTAATGGGAGATGACTACGGATTGTTGCTGGTATGCCAGAACAAACGGGGCTGGGTGCCTAACCATAAGCCTGCTCAGAACTGGCCTGTTACAGTGGTGACAGGCGATGATAAAACTATTAGTATTTAAGAAGAAAAGATGAACTGGATCATACTCATCATTGCAGGACTATTTGAAGTAGGCTTTACTACCTGCCTGGGCAAGGCAAAAGAATCGAGCGGTACCACTGCTACTCTGTGGATCGTTGGCTTTTTCATCAGTCTGGCAATAAGCATGTACCTCTTGTATAAGGCTAGTCAAACCCTCCCGCTGGGTACAGCCTATGCCGTCTGGACAGGAATTGGAGCTGTAGGCACAGTGATCGTTGGGATCCTGTTCTTTAAGGAGCCCGCTGAGTTCTGGCGGCTATTTTTCCTTGCCACCCTTATAGGGTCTATCGTCGGACTGAAAGCTGTTAGCAGCTAATCCTCTGCCTCTCCACATTTGATCTTCTACTCCAGATTCTCTTTCCCTGAGATACCGGGTTTTCTGCCTTTGATGAAATAATAGGCATAGTGGGTAATAAGAATGCAGATTCCTATGGCAAAAAGCACTATGGCGTAGCTGCGCGTATCCTGATCGAAGAATTCACCTACCATCCAGATGGAGTTCGCAAAGAGCCAGAGGCACACGGCTATGTTGTGAACGAACTCAGTGACTATCAGTCGGGAGCGCCATAGAATATAGAGAGCCACTGCTACAGTGGGAATGATCATGAAGATGCCACCTTCCCTGAACTCAAAGGCCCAGCAGGTATCTTTTATAATCCAAAGGAAGATGTGGCCGTTCTCTATCCAGCGATATCTGGATACGATCTGTGTGCCAGCAGGCTGGGGATGATCCATGAGCGGAAAATAAGCAGAGATCGTGAAAATATGCAAATGGGAACACGCGCAAACGGAGCAGCGGCACCTTACTTATAATCTCCTTTATTAATGACTTTGGTTTTTATTAGCTGTCCCTGTACCTTTGCACCACTTTTAGAAGGTTAACAATCAACTCCAACAAAAATGAGTACAGTAAAAGTTGCCATTAATGGTTTTGGGCGTATTGGCCGCCTGGCGTATCGTCAGATATATAACATGGAAGGTATTGATGTAGTAGCAATCAATGACCTTACAAAGCCAAATGTTTTAGCTCACCTGCTGAAATATGATACTGCTCAGGGTCGCTTCAACGTGGAAGTAAAGCACGGTGATGACTCCATTACTGTTGACGGTAACGAGGTTAAGATATATGCTCAGAAAGACCCTGCACAAATTCCCTGGGGACAGCACGATGTAGATGTAGTGCTGGAGTGTACCGGCTTCTTTACAGATGCTGAAAAAGCCCAGGCGCATATTACTGCAGGAGCCAAGAGAGTAGTTATATCCGCCCCTGCTACTGGCGACCTGAAGACTGTTGTATATAACGTAAACCACGATATCCTTGACGGTAAGGAAACCATCATCAGTTGCGCTAGCTGTACCACTAACTGCCTGGCGCCTATGGCTAAAGTACTGAACGACAGCTTTGGCATTGTGACTGGTATCATGAGCACTATCCACGCTTATACTAACGACCAGAACACTCTGGATGCACCACATGCAAAAGGCGATCTTCGCCGTGCACGCGCTGCAGCTGAAAACATAGTACCAAACAGCACGGGTGCTGCAAAAGCTATCGGCCTGGTATTGCCAGAACTGAAAGGGAAGCTGGACGGTGGCGCACAACGCGTACCCACAGTGACGGGTTCTCTTACGGAGCTGGTAACAATACTGAGCAAGAAGACAAGCGCTGATGAAGTGAACGCCGCAATGAAAGCAGCCGTCAATGAAAGCTTCGGGTATAACGAAGATGAAATAGTGAGCAGCGACATCATCGGTACAAGCTTTGGTTCATTGTTCGATTCTACGCAGACCAAGGTCATGACAGTGGGCGATCAGCAACTGGTGAAGACGGTAAGCTGGTACGATAACGAGATGAGCTATGTGTCTCAGCTTGTGCGTACTGTAAAATACTTTGCAGGACTGATATCTAAATAATCAAGTAATTATAGTGAAACGCTACCTTCGGGTGGCGTTTTCTTTATTTAAAACCTTTTGCAACATGAGCAGATTCAACGACTATAACTTCGAAGGTAAGAGAGCACTGATCCGTGTAGACTTTAATGTACCTATCAAAGAAGGTAAGATAACAGATGACACACGAATCACTTCTGCTATGGGCACCATACAGAAGGTGCTGGATGATGGTGGCAGCGTTGTACTGATGAGCCACTGGGGTCGCCCGCTGAAGGATATAGAGAAGAAGCCGCACCTCACGCTTAAGGATTTCACACTGAAACCTGTGGCTGATTACCTGACGCAGAAGCTGGGTAAGCAAGTGTTGTTCGCCGAGGACTGTATAGGTGAAGATGCTCAAAGCAAAGCTGCCAACCTGAAACCAGGGGAAGTGCTGCTGCTGGAGAACCTGAGGTATTACAAACAAGAGGAAAAGGGCGATAAGGAATTCGCCGAAAAGCTAAGCAAGCTTGGGGATGTATATGTAAATGACGCATTTGGTACCGCACACAGAGCACATGCCTCTACCGCAGTGATAGCTGAGTTCTTCTCCCCAGACAGTAAAATGTTTGGCTTGCTGATGGAGAGTGAAGTGAACGCTGCTGAACAAGTGATGAACAGTGCAGAGAAGCCCTTTACCGCTATCATAGGCGGGGCAAAGGTTAGCGATAAACTCCTGATAATAGAAAACCTGCTGGACAGGGCGACGGACATCATCATTGGCGGAGGTATGGCATATACCTTCTACAAGGCACAGGGATGTCATATAGGAAGCTCTCTATGCGAAGATGATCGTTTGCAGACTACCCTGGACCTGCTGGAGAAAGCAAAGGCAAAGGGTGTTTGTATCCACCTGCCGACCGATAGCATTATTGCCGATAAGTTTGCCGCCGAAGCGAATACCTCTTCAGCCAACAACTCGGAGATACCTGAGGGCTGGATGGGATTGGATATTGGCCAGCTGGCTTGTGAGTCGTTCAGTAAAGTGATAAAAGAATCTAAGACTATTCTATGGAACGGCCCTATGGGCGTGTTTGAAATGGAGAAGTTTCAGCATGGCACCAAGTGTGTTGCAGACGCTGTGGCAGAGGCTACTGCTAATGGAGCATACTCGCTCGTGGGCGGCGGTGATAGTGTGGCGGCGGTCAACAAGTTTGGGTATACAGATAAAGTGAGCTACATATCAACTGGCGGCGGCGCTTTGCTTGAGTACTTTGAAGGAAAGGAACTGCCGGGCATAAAGGCGATGAACAAGTAAATCATCAACCATGAAAACCTTGCTCTTCGTCTTCTATGCTTGCTTTTTCACCTTGGTAAAAGCTCAGGCATAAGACAGCAATAGCAATACGTTTCTAAATTATATAAAGGCACAAGTAGAAGACTCTACGTCTCCATATTATTACCCAAAGTTGCTTGATAAATTACAACGTAACAAGGCATCAGTTACAAGGAATGACTATTATTACCTCTACTATGGCTAGTTGGTACAGAAGGCGCACAATAGTTTGGGATATCTGATGATTCCAGAAGCAATGCCCTTTTTGAAAGCTGTCCAGCAGAGGAAATGTCCATAGGACCTTCACTGTTTGGACAAAGGGCAATAACAAAATCTACTTCGAAGAGTTTCACCATAGAAATTAAGGTCATAAGGAATGTTGACCCGTTCTGCGCGAGTCTCCTTTTTAGGGGCTCGTGCACATCAAGGAACTGAAGTCATTTATTGTTCAATGGTCCTGAGAAAGCGGGTCTTGAATGGTATTGGAGTCTGACGAATGGGGCTCGGCAAAAGTGCCCCAATATGCGCGGATCCTGAAGAAGAGACTCGCGCAAGACCAAGTGTGGCACTGCACGGTTGAATGAGCATTTGCAATCACAGTACAGTCTCAGTGTTACCATAGTGCAGTCATAGTGCAGTGTAGGTACAGCCTTATGGTGATAGATTGCGAAGCAAGGAGCTTTTCCATTATAAAAAAGAAAATACCAAAAAAACATTCTACTGTCAGATAGGCTGACAGATGGGGGTGGATATTTGCAGGAGGGAGTTGAGGGGTGGAGAAGTGAAGGAGTTGAGGAGTGATGAAGTGAAAGGGATAGGTACTTGCACACGGTGACCCCATATTCACTCAAGTACATCATGAAATTGTTCGGTGGCCGGGGCTTTACCTGCTTGTCAGGTCTACATCTTTGTGGGCACCTTTCGTGGCGCGATGTGAAGTGGCGCACCGGGAGAGTATATGCCAGGGAGTGGAGAAGCTAGGAAGCGGAGGAGAGTGATACATTCAGGAAGTAAATGTTTAATAAATGGCGCTCGCGCCTAGATTGGCCGGACGCATCAGTCATAGCCTTGAATTCATCTTTGCGAGCAACGAACAACAAACAAATAGCAACGACAATAATCATCCTGCATAATTATGCATGAATTCTATATAGCCCAAATGGGTAAGTTCTTTGATAGATTGGGAAATTGAAATAATGTGCAAATGTGCAAATGAGAAGATGTGCAAATGTCCCTGCAGTTGTGTAATTGGAGGGGAGGGAATTGTGTTGTGCGGCACACATGGGTTAGCTGTTGGATTTTTTTTAGAGCCGCGATGACGCTGGAGGGGAGGTGGAATGAGCGGATGGGAAATTGAAATAATGTGCAAATGTGCAAATGAGAAGATGTGCAAATGTCCCTGCAGTTGCGTAATTGGAGGGGAGGGAATTGTGTTGTGCGGCACACCTGGGTTAGCTGTTGGATTTTTTTTAGCCGCGATGGCGCCAGATGGGAGGTAGAGGTGCAGATGGGAAAAATGTGCACATGTGCAAATCAGGGAGGAGCGTGAGTGGGCTCCCGGTTGCTCCTGAATATCGGAAAGTTGATAAATTGATTGGTTTCAACAATAAGGATAATTTTATGACCTAATCCTGGATACGTATGGAATTTGGAAAGGTTGATGCTTCAGAACTTGATCATATTGACTTTACATTGCCTCCTGATCCACCCGAGAATAAAAAAGTATTAAGCAAGGGTAAGGGTAAGACTAAGTTCTATGTGGGATGCGCTAAGTGGGGACGAAAGGACTGGGTAGGTATGCTATACCCTCTAAAGACAAAGGAGAAGGACTTTCTTCACTACTACTCTACCATCTTCAACGCAATTGAGTTCAACGGCACCTTTTACCATGCGAAGCCTGACCAGATAAAGAAATGGAGAGAACAGACTGCTGACAACTTCATCTTCTGCCCTAAATTCAGCCAGAATATTACTCACCTGAAGAGGCTAAAGAATGTAAACAAAGAGGTTGAGACCTTTCTGCACGCAGTTGCTGAATTTAAAGAGAAGCTTGGGCCGATATTCCTGATGCCACATCCTCAGTTTGGGACAAAGAACCTGGACACTCTGAAGACCTTTATTGAGAACTTCCCAAAGGACTTTGACCTGTTCCTGGAACTCAGAAAAGAGGACTGGTATGAGCAAGGATATAATAAGGAGCTATATGCCTTGCTGCGAGAGCATAAAAGGGGAACTGTCATTACAGACTCAGCAGCACACCGGAACTACGTACACATGCACTTGTCTACTGCCGAATGCTTCATCAGGTTTGTGGGCAATGCGCTATACAGAACTGACTATGAAAGGATAGACGCCTGGGTGCAACGCATAAAGATGTGGATGCAGGAAGGACTGGAGAAGTGTTACTTCTTTATGCATCAGGAACTGGAAATACATTCACCGCCGCTTATTAAGTATTTTATTGAACAAATGAATACGCATTGTGGCACCAGTATCGAGGTTCCAAAGATGCTGACAGAAGAAAAATAAAACGAAGTTTCTCCTTCTTGACGGCTTCTGCCTTCGTATTTGCAGGGCTTGCATATTTGCACTTTTGGCTATTAATAAGCTATCTTCGCCCAAATTTTAAGAAGTCATGAATTTGCATGAATACCAAGCCAAAGAATTACTGAAAAGATATAACGTACCTACGCAGGGAGGTATAGCAGTAGACACTGTGGATAGTGCCATTAATGCATATAAGCAGATGGCAGTAGACAACGGGACAAAGTTTGCCGTGGTGAAAGCCCAGATTCATGCAGGTGGCCGTGGCAAGGGAACAATGAGGGAAGTACCTGAGCAACATGGCGTAAAGGTGGTAAAGAGTGCAGAAGAAGTAGAAACAGTAGCAAAGAATATACTGGGGAACACACTGGTGACGATCCAGACCGGAGACGCAGGCAAAGTGGTACATAAGATACTGGTAGCACAGGACATGTACTACGACGGGCCAAATGAGCGTCAGGAATTCTACCTCTCTATTCTGCTAGACCGTGCAAAGAAGCAAAACGTGATCATGTATTCTACTGAAGGCGGTATGGATATAGAGGAGGTAGCGCACAACACACCGGATAGAATATTTAAAGAGTGGGTACACCCAAACATGCCTTTACAAGCATTCCAGGCGAGGAAGATAGCATTCAACTTTGGACTGAGTGGTGAGGCATTTAAGAATATGGTGAAGTTTGTGACCAACCTGTACAACGCGTATGTTGGACTGGACTGCTCCATGCTGGAGATCAATCCACTGTTTAAGAGCGCAGACAACAAGATAATAGCTGTAGACTGTAAGATGAACCTGGATGATAACGCCCTGATGCGCCATCCTGACCTTGCAGACATGAGAGATAAGAACGAAGAAGACCCTACAGAAGTAGAAGCTGGGGAACACAACCTGAACTACGTAAAGCTGGACGGAAACGTTGGCTGCATGGTGAATGGCGCTGGTCTGGCTATGGCGACTATGGATATGATCAAGCTTGCTGGTGGTGAGCCTGCCAACTTCCTGGACGTAGGTGGAAGTGCAAATGCTCAAACAGTAGAGGCCGGTTTCCGCATCATATTAAAGGACCCTAACGTTAAAGCTATACTAATCAACATTTTTGGCGGTATAGTAAGATGTGACCGTGTAGCGGCTGGCGTGATAGAAGCATATAACAAGCTGGGTAATATTAACATTCCTATCATAGTAAGACTGCAGGGTACTAATGCTGAAGAAGCAAAGAAACTGATAGAGGAAAGTGGCCTGAAAGTGCAGCCTGCCGTACTCCTCAGCGAAGCAGCGGAACTGGTGCAGAAGGCTGTGAGTGCCTAGAGCATGTTAAATAGATTTATATAAAGCTACCTTCCAACAGGTAGCTTTTTTATTTATTTTAGCAAGAACCGTGAGGAGGGGGTGCCATGAACTTAAAAAAGAAAATCTTAGTTGCATTACTCATATTGTTATCAGCCACTAATGTACAGGCTGAAACACCATATATATTGGAGAAGGAGTTTAAAGCCTGCCTGAGTCACAAGTATGGTGAGAAGGAATTTCTACGTTTCTATAAAGTGATCGACTCGTTAGAGGCAACAATAGATTTCCGTGAATTCAGGAACTACCAGATCTACACTACGAACATTCAGCGGCTGATCAACTCTCACAATCTTTACCAAAAGGGAATATCATACAGGCTGGTCGCAGCACTAAAGGATGTGGAGTACAATGGGCTGCTGCAGGAAAGGCTCAAAACAGAGGAGAATGAATTTCTTCAGACGCTCAATGCCTATGCAGTGATGAGGCTGTCGCCTAAGTCAACCACGCTGGCATTTGATCACCTCGTGGACCATGAAGACTTCAACAACAGTGAGCTGATACCAGTATACCTGGCAATGGACGCATTAAGCATTGTGAAGACGGCATACGCTCGACTGGATGATCCAAGACTGAAGGCGAAGGTGTTTGCGCTGCAGACACTGGCAAGGTTTGACCCAAGCCCCAAAGTAGACAGCATCATTATAAAAGCTATCCACGACTGGGATATTAGCATAAAAGGCTATGCTATTGTTGCGCTGGGGGTACACCGGAAAGGAAACTTCAAAGACATCCTCGCTCCGTTCTGGAAGGAGATAAGGCTACGGGAAGTAATACTGGAAACCCTGGAAGATAGCCATACCGGAGAAGATATACGGTATGCGGAAGAGCTAAAGCGGAACATACGATAGATACATGAACGGCAATAACAGGGCAGATATATATCCAGGACTTGAAGTAGCAATAATACTCAAGAAGGATCAGCGCACAGGCAAGCAAACCATTGGCATCGTAAAAGACCTGCTTACCAGTGCACCGTACCACTCAAGAGGCATAAAGGTCCGCCTTGAGGATGGACAGATTGGACGGGTTGTGGAAATACTTGGAGACCCTGAATAAAGTCCCCACCAAACCTCCCACCATGGGAGGCTTTCCAGCGCGAGTGATAGTGGTGACTGCGTCAATCCAAGCAGGCCCCTAGGCCTTTCTGAATACCCACTGCAGCATATCCTTCCAGCTGGCTTTCTTACCATACATAAGGATACCCGTACGATAGATCTTAGCGCTGAGCCAGGTGGTGAAAATGAATCCGCCGACCAGTGCTGCAACAGATAAAGCCAGTTCCCACCATGCAACAGTACCTAACCCGAACGGCAGACGTGCCATCATTATGATGGGCGATGTAAAAGGTATAATACTACACCATACAGCTAATGGGCCAGTGGGGTTAGCAATTGCACTTGTCATAGCTATTATGGAAAATATGATAGGTATGGTAATGGGGAACATCATCGCCTGAGCATCCTGCGGGTCTTCATTCACGGCACTGCCTACAGCAGCAAAAAGCGCTGCATAGAACAGGTAGCCAAATATGAAATAGAACAAGAAGGCACCAATGAGCAATGGAATGTTTAGCTGATTGATAACTTCCTGCATTGCACCTGCCATCTCCATCGTTTTCTCCTGTTGCGGCATATTGTTCAGCTCCGGCATCTCACCAGGCGAAATTGCGGAACCGAATACGGTAGTGCCGATGACAAGGAGTACCATCCAGATAAGAAACTGTGTAAGGCCTACAGCACCGATACCTATGATCTTACCCATCATTAGCTGGAAAGGCTTGACTGAAGAAATCATTACCTCCGCTACCCTGCTGACCTTTTCCTCCATGATACCGCGCATTACCATGGTACCATAAATGAACATGAGAATGTATATCAGAAAGCCTGACACATACCCAATGATGGATGAAACACCCGCGTTAGCAGCAGTGTTATTGTCCTCATCCTCACTGATTAGTTTCTGATCGACTGAAATAGAATTGATCTTGATGGCGGCAAGCCTGCCGGTATCAATATTTGCCCTGATCATCCGCTCCCGTTCCAAAACCTCATTCAGATCATCGTCCACCTGATCCTGGGAGAATAGACCTAGCTGCTGTTCGGACAGATACTCTATCCCTTTGGGATGATCTATATCGATATCAGGTATGTGTAAAAGACCATTATAGGCATCTACAGGACGCTTCATAGAAAAAGAGTCGTAGATCATCCTTGGCACAGCAACGTATTCGATGTTCTCATTGTTCTTGAGGTGCTGGGCAAACAAGCCACTTTCATCATAAACAGCGATTCTCAGCTCCTCGCTGTTGTTGCTTGAGAAATATATGCTTGCTCCCATGATCCCGATAAAGAACACTGGAGTGAGCAATGTGGACAGGATAAAAGTCTTATTACGGATACGTGTTGTGTATTCCCTTTTTATAATGAGCAGTATCTTATTCATTCTAATTCAGCGGGTTTAGGAGATCTTTTCAAATTGACGACTGGCAGGAGTGGTTTCTACAAGCTTGATGAATATATCGTTCAGCGATGGAAGTACCTCATTGAACGATTGAATGGGGAGGTTTCCATTAATAAGATAACTAAGAACCTCATTTGGGCTGTGGCCATCTTTGATACGCACCTTGTACTTGCCCTGGTGATTACCTACTACTTCATATGAGCTAGTCTCTTCAGGTATGGGCCCATTTCCTCTGAGTTCTACGCTAAACACATTTTCTTTAAACTGCTGCTTGGCATGTGAAACGGTGCTATCCAATAGCTTTTGTCCTTTGTTCATCAGCATTATGTGATCGCATATCTCCTCCACCTGCTCCATACGGTGTGTACTGAAGATGATCGTACTGCCGTTCCTGGCGAGATTAAATATCTCGTCTTTGATAACATTGGCATTCACGGGATCCAGACCGCTAAATGGCTCATCCAGGATGATCAACTTAGGATCGTGCATTACGGTAATAATGAACTGCAGCTTCTGACCCATTCCTTTACTGAGGTCCTCTACTTTCTTGTTCCACCAGGTCTGCATGTCCAGCTTGTTAAACCAGTACCGCACCTTTTCCGTTGCCTGTGCGTGACTGAGTCCTTTTAGCTGGGCAAAATACATCGCCTGCTCGCCTACCTTCATTTTCTTGTACAGCCCCTTCTCTTCAGGCATATAGCCGATCAGGGATACATCCTTTGAGGGTTCGAAAGGCCTGCCATCGAAGAGCACCTCGCCGGAGTCCTGATAGAAGATGCCGGTGATGATGCGCAGCAAGGTGGTCTTACCAGCACCATTAGGGCCAAGCAGACCGAATATACTGCCTTGCTCTATGGCGCAGCTTATATCGTCAACTGCCTTTTGCGTCGCGTAATGTTTCTTAATATTCTTTAGTTCAAGAAATGCCATAATTAAATACTCAAGCTATAAGTACAGGTGTTAAATCCAGGAATGGCAATGATAAGCTATTGCACTTCAGCAAATAAAGGTAGAAAAATACCGCTTAATCAAATATCCCCCGAAGAAGAGGAATGTTATTCAAGTCAGATAGCTCCAATGCCTGATGCCGCAGCCTCAGCGCAGCGCTCACCATCAATAGCTGCTGAAACGATGCCGCCGGCATAACCTGCACCTTCGGCACATGGATAAAGACCTGTTATCTGCGGGTGCTGTAGGGTTGTTTTATCTCTGGGGATGCG
>Ga0196970_1000360_pt1 | contig 57341 bp, 44 predicted proteins | sample S1v_513CmetaG_FD_148672 | JGI IMG/M metagenome (GOLD analysis project Ga0196970, IMG submission 148672) | Soil microbial communities from Anza Borrego desert, Southern California, United States - S1+v_5-13C | ecosystem: Environmental > Terrestrial > Soil > Desert | place: USA: California...
TGTCGACCGAGACCATCCCGGCGGTGGCCGCGGTGGCCGACATCCTGCAGATCGGCACCCGCAACATGCAGAACTACCCGCTGCTGACCGCGGTGGCGAAGACCGGCAAGCCGATCATGCTGAAGCGCGGCTTCGGCGCGTCGTTGCGCGACTGGCTGGGGGCGGCCGAATACATCCTGCTGGAGGGCAACACGCAGGTCATCCTGTGCGAGCGCGGCGTCGTCGCCCCGCACACGCACCGCGGCTCGTCGCGCTTCCTGCTGGACCTGCAGGTGGTGCCGGCGGCCAAGGAGGTGACGCACCTGCCGGTGGTCACCGACCCGTCGCACGCCACCTTCTGGCGCCCGTGGGTGCAGCCGATGGCGCTGGCCTCCATCGGCGCTGGGGCCGACGGCATCATGATCGAGGTGCACCCGGATCCGTCCAACGCGGCGGTCGACCCGCTGCAGCCGGTGGACTACGCGGAGTTCGCCTCCATGATGAAGGCGATGGACGCGGTGGCGCGGGCGGTGGGCCGCAAGGTTCTGGTGTGAGATCGAAGCCGTAGGGTGGGTTGAGGCGTCAGCCGAAAACCCGACGTGGTGGCATGGCGAGGATCGTTGGGTTTTCGCTGGCGCTCAACCCAACCTACGGCTCTACGGCTCTACGGCTTCGCGTAGCCGAAGGCTTCCAGCAGCGCCGGATCGACGAGGGCGCGCAGGCGTGCGTCCACGGCGCAACTCTCCTCGATGCCGGCGGAGAACCGTCTCCCCGCGTTAAAACCTGCTCCCAGCCCACCTATCCTGCTCCTCCACCATCTCCACCGTCCTTTCGGTCCGGACGGTGCGCTGCCATGGGACGCCCGGACCGGCGAGTGGCCAGCCGTCACCGGCCGGTCCGCATGGCTCCGTGCAATTCTTCGGGAGACCTCTGTTCAGGTACGGCGCAAGGCCCCGCCCTGCGCGGGGCGACCCGCCAGCCGACGTCGGCGATCCGCAGGTCCTCGGCGTCCACCGCCTCGGTGCCGCCGGCGACGGCCGCGAGCGCCGAGCCGGGCCGCCGCCGGCGACGCGGGTCTTGCACCGTGCAAGCCCCCCTCCGACGGTGGACCGGGCGCAGGCGCCACCGCCTCCGCGGCCGGCGTCGCCGCCGCCGGCCGGCCGAGCAGGAGCCTCCCCGTGGGCGTGCCGGTGATGCTCCCGATGATGCGGCGCGGCGCCGGACCGTATGGGCAACGGGCGGACCGGGCGGGGGAGGATCGGGAGCGATCCTGGAAGCGCCAGCTCTCACCGCCGGTCTCCAGGACAGCGCAGCGATGCGTCAGCCGGCCGAAGCAAGGCCGTGGTCATCGTGGCGTTGCTGCCGACCGCCGACGGCCGTTCAGCAACGCTCAGGTCCGTGGTGGTCAGCACCGACCCTGGCGTCGCCGGTTCCGGGCACCCGAACCGCGCAAGCCCTGACGGCTGGCCGTGCGAGGGGCTGGACGGGCGGGTCGGGTTGAGCCACCGGCGAAGCCCAACGGGTTGGTGATGCGGTGTGAGCTGGGCGTCGCGGGCGTTCGGTTCGACCGGCGGCGCTCCGCATGGGTGAAGGCCTCCGGAAGCGCCCGGCCGCCGAGGGCGCGCCGGTGCTGGTCCTCGGTGCCGGGCGTGCGGCGACGTCGATCCGGGGCGCTGTCGGCGGCCCGAACCGACGCGTCCGCCGCCGCCATGATGGAGTGTGCCCGCCGCTTGCGGCCCGTCAACCCTGGCCCGGACGGGCCACCGCCTCCGGCGGCTGCGGGGTTGACCGGCCGCCGCGCGGCGGGGCGGTTTTGGCTTTCCATGGCGACGACGGAGGGGGCTGCGCACGCGCGGTGTCGGGGAGCGCTGCCCGGGGCGGGCGCGGGGGCGCCCCCGCGGCCTGTCGGAGGCGTGAGAGCCACGGTGTGTGGCGGCACCGGACGAGGCCGGGGGCGGACGATGCAAAGGGGCTGCCCTGCGCTCTCGGCAGTGGAGGGATCCGCCGCCGGCGCATCCACGTGCCGCCGTTCGGGTTTGGCCCCGGGTTCCGCGCCGATGAACACGCAGCGGGCAGCACAGCCGCCTGGAAGCGCCCCACGGCGGCGGCGCGTGAGGGCAGGCGCAAACAGGCTGCGCAGCATTGCAATCAATGCCATCATCGACTAATCTCGTCGTCTCACCGTGCTCAGGAGTGCCCATGGCCAGCATCACGATCCGAAACCTCGAGGATCCCTTAAAGGCGCGGCTGCGGGTCCGGGCCGCCCACCACGGTCGCTCCATGGAGGAGGAGGCCCGCCACATTCTGCGCGCCGCGCTCACGGAAGAGCGCCCGCCCGTGACGGATCTTGGCGACGTCATCCGACAGCGGTTCGCCCCGTTCGGTGGCGTTGAGGTGCCGGACGTTGGCCGTGACCCCCTGCGCGCTCCGCCGAGCTTCGATTGATGGTCGTCTTGGACACCAACGTGCTCTCGGAGTTGATGCGCCCGGCGCCCTCCGAAGCCGTACTCCGCTGGGCCGCCCGGCAACCCGCTGCCGGCCTGTTCACGACCACCATCACCCAAGCGGAAATCCTGTTCGGCCTCGCCTTGCTGCCGGACGGGCGGCGCCGGAGCGGCTTGGTGGCGGCCGCGGAGCAGATGTTCGCCGAGGACTTTGCCGGCCGGGTGTTGCCCTTCGATGCCGCGGCCGCCACGGCGTTCGCGCCCATCGCGGCGGGACGGCGTCACAAAGGCCGGCCGACCGGGGCGTTCGATGCGCAGATCGCCGCCATCGCAGCGTCCCGGGGCGCCACCTTGGCCACCAGAAACGTCTCGGATTTCCTGGATTGCGGCCTCCCCATCGTCAATCCGTGGGACAGGTAACGAGCGACAAGCGGGATGTGAGCACGGTCCGATCTGGCACGTGGCGTGGGGCGCCGGTGCGGCGGCGGGCGGACGGCGATCAGCCCTTCGGGCCCGGCGCTGTCGAGCCGGCCGGCCTGTGTCGGCGCGCGGCTCCGGCAGGCGACGACCAGCCGGCAACTTGTGCAGGGCGCCGTTCGTCCTTGTCAGGCGACTTCGTGGGAGAGCCCCCGATGCAATGCGCCAGTTCGCCTTCTGGTAGTTCATCCAGAGCCACGCCTCAAGGCGGCGCTGGCGCGCCCCGTGCTGCGCACGGCTGTGGCCTTGACCCGTGGCTCTGGACGAACCGGTGCTCACCATGCGGTCGTCGGCAGGCGCCGACCGCATCGGTCCACATTCCACTCTACTCCCAGGCGAGCGCTTCATGTCGCCAGGGGGCCCATCCTCGTGTCGCCTGACAGTCCTGGACGCTGTCCAGGTCGTCCGCGCGCGCGGACGGCATGGTCGGGCGCGCAGCCCGAGAGGGCGCGCCGGCACCGGCTGCCGTCTCCCCGTCCTTGCGCGCCAAGTGCCCATGCGCGCGGTGCGGTCGGTGACGATGTGCACGGCGCGCGCCCCGGCCGCCCGGTCCGAAGCCGTGCGGCGTGGGCACGGGGTTGACAGGCCCGCCCGAGGGCGCGGCAGGCGCGGGGTGGGCATGGGAATGGATCTGAGCCACGGCGGCGTCTCCTCCGGCCGGTCGCGCCGGAGTCCGCCGCCGCCATGATGGAGTGTGCCCGCCGCTTGCGGCCCGTCAACCCTGGCCCGGACGGGCCACCGCCTCCGGCGGCTGCGGGGTTGACCGGCCGCCGCGCGGCGGGTCGGTTTTGGCTTTCCATGGCGACGACGGAGGGGGCTGCGCCCGCGCGGTGTCCAGGACGGCTGTCGGAGCGCCCGACGGTCCTCCGGGGGGTGGCTGCGGCGTGCGGGGCGGCCGCCGATGGGGAGCGATGGCCCCGAGGCGGTGGCCCTGGGCGTGCCACGGCCGGGCGGTCGCGCCGCCGCGCCGCCCCTGGCCGCTGTCCAGGCAACGGGCGCGGCCACCCCGGATGGAGCGGACGCGGCGGTGTGCCTGTGCCGTGGGAGGCAGCGCGGCGCGGGAGGCGCCATTCCGGTGACGACGGCGCGCGTGGCATCGGCCGGGGTGTGCAGGGGGAGGGCGCGGGGCGCACCATCGACGTCGTCCAGCCCGGCCGTCCCGCCCGTGCACGCGGCGGAGCGGCGCCGCGAAGCCGGGCAGGCGACGGCGGAGCAAGCCGCCCGGAGGCCGCGCCGTGTCAGGCCCCGGGCCGCCGCCGGCCCGAAGGAGCCAGCCTCGGGAAGGCCCTGCCGACGGGCGGCCCCGCCGGTTCGGGCACGCCCGGCGCTGGACGACGCGACGTATGGCAGCGGCGGCGTCACGGCCGCTCGCCCGCCACGGTCGGCGCCGCGCGGCATGCGCGTTCCGGGCGCGCGGGGAGGCGGTGCGCCCGGTGCCCCAGGCGCGGCGTTCGCAACACCGCCGGCGCCCGTTGGTCCGGAACGCGTCGAGCGGCGTGGGGCGGGCGGCATCGACGCCGGGCGTTCCCGGGGTTGGCCGTTGTCATGGTGGCATTGCGGCTTGGGCGGGTGTGGGCGCGATGGGCGACGGCGTCGACGAGTGCCCGTCCCGCAAACGCCCGGGCTTGCCGACGCGGGCGGATGAGAGTGGCCCCCACGGCCGTGTCCACGGCAACCGTCGGCCCTGTGGTGAGCGCCGGAGCGAGGGCGAGAGCGCTGGAGCGGGGGGCGAGGAATGAGCCCGTTCCGGCACTCACCACGGCGCCGGTGGCCGCGTTCCGGTGCGACCGGGCCGTCGGTGGCGTGCTCGCACGCTGGCCGTGCGGTGGCAGGGACGGGCGGCCGGTCAGGCCGGCGCGGCGTCTGTGGCCGGCGCGGTGAAGGACGGCGCGCGGTGACCGGCCGCGGCGGTCTTCCGCGGAGCGCGGCCGGTGCCTGGGAGGCCGAATCGTATCCCGGCTCAACGGGCCGGTCCACATCAGCGGCGTGTCAGGACGTCCATGATGATGCTGCGCCGGCAAATATATCGTCGTTAACTGGTGTGAATTCAAAATATATAACGCATGAAATGACTTTGTTTTGAGATGATGGCAGGTGATCGTCGGAGTATTAGAATGCGAGTTATCTGTGTTCATTGGTGGCATGGGTGAGAATAACAATGATTTATCTTCATGGATTCGGCATAATGGAGGAAATAGGGGCGGTGACGGGCTGGTGGTTGTTCGGCGTCCGGACCGCTGGCGGGCTTGGCGTCGGTCGGGGGGAGCGTGCCCGTCTCCGCCCACCGGTCGGGGCCGGACATCCGGCACCGCAGGACGGGCGCCACGGCACACCGGCGGACCCGGGCGTGGGGCCGCAGCGGCGGCGCGCCACCAGCGTCTGGTCTGGTCTGGTCTGGTCTGGTCTGGTCTGGTCTGGGCGCGTCACAGGATCGAGAGGAGCGGCGGCATGAAGGACGGTGGTCTTCCCACACGGCCGCAGGGTGGCGGTGACGGAAGGGAAGGGGACATCACGGTGCTCGAGCTTCAGCGGCACCTGGCGACGGCCAGCGGCCGGCTGAACTGCGGCTGGTTGTGCTGCGTGATCGATCGCACGGGCTGGTTCCCGGTGGACCACTGGTATCCGGACGCGCCGCGCGCCCCCGACACGCCGCACGCCGTGGCGCTGACGCGCAACCCGCGCGAGCTGGTTGCCGCGCTGGACCGCTACGTCCGCGGCTTCCGGCGGCCCGACGTCCCGCCGACGGAGGCCGGGGCGCGGTGCGCGCACCGGGATGGGCGGCCGGGCGGGCCGCAGGCTGCGGCGCCGGCTCGCCCTGCGGGCCGCGTGCCGGCCGATGCCGCGCCGCACGACGGACCCGGGACGCCGCGGCTGGCGCTGTCGCTTCCGCCGCGCGTGGCGCGGCCGCGGGTGGGGGAGGCGCGCGGCCCGACACGCTGCCCGGGGCATTTGGCCTTTGTGCGTGGCCATGCGTGCTGCGTCGCCGGTCCGGAGTGCAGCGGGCCGGTCGAGGCCGCGCACGTCCGGCGCGGCAGCGGGGCGGGGATGGGGCGCAAGCCGGACGACGACCGTGCGGTGTCGCTGTGCCGGTGGCACCACCGGCAGCAGCACGACCTCGGCGAAGCGCGCTTTGAACGCCTGCATGGGGTCGATCTGGAGGCGCTGGCGCGCGAATTCGCGCGGCGGTCGCCGAGCTGGCAACGGCTCCTGGCCCGGCAGCGGGCGTCGCGGGACCCACGATGACGCGGCGACGCGCCACCACGCCGGCGGCGCCCGGACCCGGTGCGGCCCGCCGCCTTGGGCGGCACCGGCCCGCGGGCGTCGCGGCCGCCGTCCGAGCCGCGGCGGTGGCGCCGTCACGGTCCGGTCTGCGGCGTGCGGCATCCGCCGTCCAGGCGCGGTGCCCCGTCCTCCCCGCCGTCCTCCCGTGGGCCACGCCATGACCCGGTCGCGCCACGCCCCCGCAGCGTCCGCGCCGCCCCGCGAGCCGCTCTCCGGCCTTGTCGAGCGGGTCACCTTCCACAGCGCGGAGACGGGGTTCTGCGTGCTGCGCGTCGAGGTGCGTGGCCGGCGCGACCTGATCACCGTCGTCGGCCACGCGGCGTCGATCTCCGCGGGAGAGTTCATCCAGGCCATGGGCGCCTGGGTCAACGACCGCACGCACGGCCTGCAGTTCAAGGCCGACGTCCTGCGCGCCACCCCGCCGACCACCACGGAGGGGATCGAGAAGTACCTGGGCTCCGGCCTCATCAAGGGGATCGGGCCGGTGTACGCGAAGAAGCTGGTCAAGGCCTTCGGCGAGGCGGTCTTCGACGTGATCGAGCGCGAGCCCGGCCGCCTGCGCGAGGTGACCGGCATCGGCGCCAAGCGCGCGGCGCGCGTCACCGCCGGCTGGGCCGACCAGAAGATCATCCGCGCCATCATGGTGTTCCTGCACAGCCACGGCGTCGGCACCTCGCGCGCCGTGCGCATCTTCAAGACCTACGGCGCGGGCGCCATCCAGCTGATCACCGAGAATCCTTACCGCCTGGCCCGCGACATCCGCGGCATCGGCTTCAAGACCGCCGACGCCATCGCCGCGCGTCTGGGCATCGAGAAGACCGCGATGATCCGCGCCCGCGCCGGCATCGCCTACGCGCTGGCCGAAGCGACGGACGAGGGGCACTGCGGCGTGCCCACGGCCGAGCTGGTGCCGCTGGCGGAAAAGCTGCTGGAGATCGAGGCGCCGATCATCGGGGAAGCGTTGCGCCTGGAGTTGGCGGAGGGCACCGTCGTCGCCGACACGCTGGGCGGCGCGCCCTGCGTCTTCCTGGCCGGCCTGTACCGGGCGGAGCAGGCCATCGCCGACCGGCTGCGCCGGCTGGCGGCGGGCACCGCCCCCTGGCCGGCCATCGACGCCGACAGGGCCATCCCCTGGTTTGAGGAAAAGGCCGGCATCACGCTGGCCGACAGCCAGCGCGCGGCGCTGCGCACCGCCGTCGCGTCCAAGCTGCTGGTCATCACCGGCGGCCCCGGCGTGGGCAAGACCACGCTGGTCAACGGCATCCTGAAGATCCTGCGCGCCAAGGGCGTCTCCATCCTGCTGGCCGCCCCCACCGGCCGCGCGGCCAAGCGCCTGTCGGAGAGCACGGGCATGGAGGCGCGCACCATCCACCGCCTGCTGGAGACCGACCCGAAGAACGGCGGCTTCAAGCGCGAGGAGGGCAACCCGCTGGACTGCGACCTGCTGGTGGTGGACGAGACCAGCATGGTGGACGTGCCGCTGATGAACGCACTCGTGCGCGCGGTGCCCGCGCGTGCGGCGCTGCTGCTGGTGGGCGACGTGGACCAGCTGCCGTCGGTCGGGCCGGGGCAGGTGCTGGCCGACGTGATCGGCAGCGGTGCGGTGCCCGTCGTGCGCCTGACCGAGGTGTTCCGGCAGGCGGCGACCAGCCGCATCATCGTCAACGCCCACCGCATCAACGCCGGCCAGATGCCGGAATGGCCGAAGCCCGGCGAGGAGAGCGACTTCTACGTCGTCGAGGCGGCGACGCCGGAGGCGGGCGTGGCCAAGCTGATCGAGATGGTGCGCGAGCGCATCCCCCGCCGCTTCGGCGCCGACCCGGTGCGCGACATCCAGGTGCTGTGCCCGATGAACCGCGGCGCCCTGGGGGCGCGCTCGCTGAACGTCGAATTGCAGACGGTGCTGAACCCGCCGGGCGATGTGCGCGTCGAGCGCTTCGGCTGGACCTTCGGCGTCGGCGACAAGGTCATGCAGGTCGAGAACGATTACGACAAGGAGGTCACCAACGGCGACCTCGGCATCGTCGCCGCCATCGACCCGGAGGAGGGCACGCTGACCGCCGAGTTCGACGGCCGCCCGGTGACCTACGAGTACGGCGAACTGGACGAGATCGTGCTGGCCTACGCCACCACCGTCCACAAGAGCCAGGGGTCGGAATACCCGGTCGTCGTCGTTCCCGTCGTGACGCAGCACTACACCATGCTGCAACGAAACCTCGTCTACACCGCCGTCACCCGCGGCAAGCAGCTGGTGGTTCTGGTCGGCCAGCGCCGCGCGCTGGCCATGGCCGTGCGCGGCGGCCAGGGCCGCCGGCGCTGGACGAAGCTGGCCGAGTGGCTGCATGCGTGTGCGGAGCGTTGACGGCCGCGATGCCGTCGGATGAGGCGGGCGGGGGCGTGCGGCGTCGAGACGGGGAGGGCAGGGGCCGTCCCGACCCCTCCGGTGGCTGGACCGTATGGAGGAAGTTCCGGCGTCCGGGATTGCCCGGTTCGGTGACCGTGTGCCGCCCACCAACACCGGCGGCGAGCGGGAGATCCGCCCGTCCGTGACCGTTCGCGCGGGCCTGTCCCCGCGACGGTGGGGGTGACCAACGGCGTCCGGTTCGCCGGGAGGCCGGGCAGTCACGCCGGCGTGCGCTCCGGTGCCGAAACCGCACGCCGGCAAGGGGCCATCCGCCCGGGCCGCCATCCGCGGTCGCGTCGGAACCGTCGTCGCCAAACGGCCCAGCGGCCGCGCGCCGGGGGGCCGAACACCGGCAACGAGGGCGGCACCCGGCCACCGCTTCGGAGCGCCGACCGGCGGGAGCGCGGAGTCCTCTTTGTGCGCAACGCAGCGCCTCCCGCAGGACAAACGGCAGCCCGCGTTCCGCGGAACGAGACACCCGGGAGGGACGACGCTAGGATCGCCGCCGGTGGGCGCAGGTCGGCGGAGGGCGCTGGAATGAACGTCGTTGTTCTCTCACTGGGGGCGCACTGGGTCAGCGCCGCACGTCTGCCGAAGGCTCTGCATGCGGCCGGGTTCCAGGTGTTTGCGTGCTGCCCGGAGGAGAGCATCGCCGCGGCGTCCCGCCACGTCAGGGCGGCGGCGCGGTTCACCTGGCCCGCGTCCGTCGCGACGGTGTGGCTCGGCCTGCGCCAGATCCACGCGCGCTGGCCGATCGACGTGGTCCTGCCCGGGGACGAGGCGAGCGTGCGCCTGCTCCACGCCGTCGCGCGTCACGACGAGTCCGGGCGCGACGCGGTCGACCGGGCCATCATGGCCCGCGTCCGCGCGTCGCTCGGCGATCCGGATCGGTTCCTGGACCTCGAGCGCAAGTCGGCGCTGGCCGCGCTCGGCCCTGGGGATGGACTCGCCTTCCCGCCGCAGGCCGCGGTGCGCGAACAGGACGACCTCGTCGCGGTGGTGGAGAGGATCGGCTACCCCGCGGTGGTGAAGAAGGACCACGCGGCGGGCGGGCTGGGCGTCGCTGTCGTGCGAAACCCGGCCGAGTTGGCGCGGCTGATCGCCACCTCCGCGTGGTTCATCCGCAACGGGCCGCACCGGGCGGTGCTGGCGCCCGGCGCCCGGCTGCTCGTGCAGAGATTCGTCGAGGGGTGGGAGGCGTCGGTCTCCTTTGCGGCCGTCGGCGGGCACCTGGCGGCGTCCTTCGCCTATCGCACGCTGTGCCGGTGTTCGCCGACCGGTCCCACGTCGGTGGCCGAGCTGATCCAGCGGGACGATCTGACGCGCCTGGCCACGGCGATCGTGCGGCGCTTCGGCTTCACCGGCCTGGGCGGCGTCGATGTCATGATCGACGGCCGCGACGGTACGGCCGTGATCCTCGAGTTCAACGCCCGTCCCACCATCACCACGCACCTCGGCGCGGTGTTCGGGAGCGACCTGTGCCGGGCGTTGCGCGCGGCGCTCGCCGGCGAGGCGGCGCCGGCGCCCGAGCCGCCGCGGCATCGGATCGTGGCGCTGTTCCCCGGGGAATGGCAGCGCGACGCCACCAGCCCCTACCTGGAGACGGCGCACCACGACGTTCCCTGGGACGAGCCGGACCTGATGGCCGCCCTGGTCGCCATGGCCAGAACCATGGAGAGACCGGGCAGGGGGGCTCAGGCGGCGGTGGGTGTCAACGCCGTGGTCGGCTAGAGCGAATTCCTGTTGGTTCTGAAGGCTTGAGCTAGGCGCTATTATAGCCGCAGTGTCGGAACCAGCCGCGCGCATCGGAGGCGGAGATGGTGTCCAGGACACCGGGGGGTGCGCGCGGCGACGGAGCGCAGGGCGGTCTTGATCTTCGACCAGCACGGCTCGATGGGGATGAAGTCGGGGGAGTAGGCGGGCAGGCAGCGTACCTCAACCCCGGCCGCCTTGAAGGCGGCGCGCACCCGCGGGCTGCGGTGCGCGCCGAGCCGGTCAAGGACGACGATCGGGTGCGGGCGATCCTTCAGCGCGGGCAACAGCACCTGGTCGAGGAAGGCCAGGAAGACCGCGGTGTCGGTGGCGCGCGCCATACTCATCATCGCCACCAGACTGTCGGCCCCCAAGGCGCCGAGCAGCGTCAGGCGGCGCCAGTGGCCGGCCGGGGCGGCACTGACTGTCAATCGGCTTCAGACTCAGGCCTTTTGGAAGTTATGTGTGACCAAGCAGAGGTTGAGTGGGTGGCGCTGAACAACCGGTTATAGGCCTAATCTCTCGCTGGCCAGGAACGCCATATGGAAGGAACCACCTTCCTCATGGTCGCGTCTTGGACATCTCACTACAGTCGATTGGCTTTCTGCCCACCCTCCAGATTCTGGATCACATTGATCAGGACTTCCATCGGATCACTGTGCGGGCGCAGCCGGCCACCGCCTCGGTGTCCTGCACCAGCTGCGGCACGCCGTCACGCCGCGTTCACGGCGCCTACTGGCGCAGCCTGGGCGACGTGGCGTGCTTCGGCCGACCCACCGTTCTGCTGGTCCGCGTCCGACGCTTCCGCTGCACCGATCCCGCCTGCGCGCGCCGCACCTCCAGCGAACCCTTGCTCAGCATCGCCCGCCCGCGCGCCCGTCAGACCGACCGGCTGCGGACCGTGCACCGGACCATCGGCCTAGCGCTCGGCGGCAACCCGGGATCCCACCATGCCGCGACCATGGGCGTGCCGGTCAGCCGCACGACGCTGGTGCACCGGGTGCGCATCGGCGCCGGCACGCCGGCCGCCCCGGTGACGGTTCTCGGGGTGGACGACTGATGGGATGGACGGCCCCCGTTTCCGGCCTCGTGGTGCCAAATGAAGGGTGTTGACGTCCTTCAGCAAGGAGACCGCCCAGATGCATGCTACGACCATCGGCCTCGACTTGGCAAAGTCGCTGTTCCAGGTTCATGGCGTTGACGCTCACGGAAAGGTGGTGGTGACCAAACGCCTGCGCCGGGACGCGGTGCTCGAGTTCTTCGCCACTCTGCCGCCGTGCGTGGTCGGCATGGAGGCGTGCGCCACCGCGCACCATTGGGCGCGGCAAATCGCCAGGTTCGGCCACACCGTTCGCCTGATGCCGCCGCAGTACGTGAAGCCCTACGTCAAACGCCACAAGAACGATCAGGCCGACGCCGAGACGATCTGCGAAGCCGTGCAGCGCCCGAACACTCGCTTCGTGCCGGTCAAGACCGAGGAGCAGCAGAGCACCCTGATCATTCACCGCGTGCGGGGAACGCTGGTCCACCAGAAGACCCAGCTGATCAACGCCCTGCGCGGGCATCTGGCAGAGTTCGGCATCGTCGCGCCCAAGGGTGCGAGCAAGTTGGTGGACCTGACGGCGCGGCTGGCGGATCCTGGCGAGGAGCGGCTGCCGGAGATGGCCAGGGCTCTGCTCCAGGTGCTGGTCGATCAGCTTCGCGACACCGAGCGCCGGATTGCCGACCTCGACGCTCGCCTGCGGGACCAGGCCAAGCAGGACGAGAGCTGCCGGCGCCTGATGACGATCCCCGGTGTCGGGCCGATCACCGCCACCGTGTTGGTGGCGACGATCGGCGACGGGAAGGCGTTCACGTCCGGCCGGCATCTGGCCGCGTGGCTCGGTCTGGTCCCGCGCCAACATTCCAGTGGCGGCAAGGACCGTCTGGGCGGGGTCTCTAAGGCCGGCGACGGCTATCTGCGCAGCATGCTGGTCAATGGAGCCCGCGCGGTGGTGCGGTGGTGGCGCAGCAGCTCGCCCTGGCTTGCCTCGTTGCTGGCGCGGCGGCCGGTGAATGTCGCCGTCGTCGCCCTGGCCAACAAGATGGCCCGCATCGTCTGGGCGGTGCTGACGCGCGGAGAAACCTATCGGCGGCCGATACCGACACCGACGCCGGCGGAGGCTTGAGATGAAGATGGTAAGCTCCGGGTCCGACCGTTCGCAGGTTACCGCCGTGCTCGGTGCCGACAAGGCCAAGCCGCTGGCGCGGCGGCCCGAAGGGCCGGCCTTGTCGGCGCCTGCGCGCGGCGCTGGTCGGAAAGCAGGTCGGGACGGAGAGGTGGTCCCGGCGGCCGAACAAAGAGGTACGGCGATGACGATGCTCAACCAATTCCCCGTATCCGCTGCCGGTCCGGCAGCCTGAACATGGGATCACTGGCCCCCCTTCGGTTGCGAGGGCGATACACGACGTGATGGCATACCGGTCGGACCGGGATCGGCGTACCCCGACAAGCCCAGAGAGCCACCAAGCTCGTATGACTGATTGGGTGCCGATCCGCGGATTTCATCAAGGCCAGCAGCCGCAAAGTTGCACACACAGGCCGGATAGATGGCAGCAACCGACTTCCATGGCCGTCTCCTGTGAAAAGCTCTTGCAGAGCGGGGGCCGTCCATAGATGGGCTTGGCGCAAGGGCCACCGGTACGGAACGATCCTGTGCGACCTCGAGCACCGGCGCGTCATCGACCTGCTGCCCGACCGCAGCGCCGACACGCTGGCGGCGTGGTTGGCGGCCCACCCCAGCGTCACCATCGTCGTGCGCGATCGCGCTGGCGCCTATGCCGAAGGAGTGGCGCGCGGGGCGCCGGACGCCCTCCAGATCGCCGACCGCTGGCACCTGCTGCGCAACGCCCGCGACGCCCTTCTCGGTATCCTGGAGCACCACCACCGCGACCTGCGTGCCGCCGCCCGGACCGCCGGCGCGCCCTCGGAACCGCCGGCGGAGCTGATCGAGGCTCCCCCGCCGGTCGCCCCCGAACCGGAGCGGCAGTTGCGCAGCCCGGAGCGGCGGGCGTGGGCGGCCCACGAGCGCCGCGACACCGACTACGCCGAAGCGATTCGCCTGCGCGAGCAGATTCTGTCCGCCCGGGCGGTTGCCCGATCGCTCGGCGTCGGGCGCAAGACGGTGCGCCGCTGGCTGCGCGCCGGCCACGCCCCGACGTGGCGCCACGCCGACCGGGGCACCGGCATCCTCGACCCGTACCACAGCTATCTGGAGGAGCGCTGGCAGGCCGGCTGCCGCAACGCCGTTACCGAGGGGCACTGCCCGGACGCTGGCGCCGGTAATCCGGTCCGAGCCGCCGACGCCACAGCGGCGGTGCGGCTCCTGACCGGCGATCCCGACACGTTGAGCGATGATGGGCGCCATTGCGTCCATGCTCTGCAGGAGCGCTCATCGACCATCGCGATGGCTGCCGACCTCGTCGCCCGCTTCTCCCGGATGATGAAGGACAAGTGCGCCGAGCCGTTCGACGGCTGGCTGCGCGAAGCGGACGCCAGCGCTGGCACCGTTTGCCACCGGGATCCGTCGCGACAAGGACGCGGTGCGCGCGGCATTGAGCGAGCCGTGGAGCAGCGGTCCAGTTGAAGGGCACATCAATCGCCTGAAGGCGCATCGAGCGCGCGATGTACGGCCGGGCGGGCTTCGGTCGGCTGCGCGGACGGGGCCTCGGTCATGCCTGATGCGAACCTCGACGAGTACAGCACGCTCCAGTCAACCACGCAAAACTTTCAAGAGCCCAAAGTTGCACACCGAAACACAGCGAAGCCACGGCTCGCCCCCCACGGCCGCCACCCCGTGCCTCAGCGCTCGCCGTTGCCGAACAGCCCAAGGGCGGCGAGGCGCCGGCGGTAACGGGCGCCCACCACCGCCGGGGCGTGGTGCGCCTCGACGAACGCGCGCGCCGCGCGGCCGAGAGCGCGGGCACGCGACGGGTCGGCGGCCAGCGCGGCCATGTGGGCGGCCGCCTCCCCGATGTCCGGCTCCGCCCACTCCTGCCCCTCGGCGTGCAGGTAGTCGCCGGCCGCCACCGGCACCCGGCGGTAGCCGACGAGGCACGCGGTCTGCGGCGTGCAAAATTCCAGGTTGCCGGAAAACGCCGTGGCGATCACCGGCTTTCCCAGCAGCATGGCTTCCGCCAACCCGCGCCCGAAGCCCTCGGCGCGGTGCAGCGACACGAAGGCGTCGCAGGCATCGTACAGGCCGAGGACCGCGTCGCGCGCCAGAGTGTCGGCGATGATGACGATCCGGGGGTCGCGCGCGGCCTCGGCGCACAGCACGTCCCACTCCGGACGTCCGGCCACGTTCATCGCCTTGACCACGAGGCCGACCGGTTCGCTGCCGAGTGGGAAGGCGATGAGGAAGGACTGGACGACCGCCAGCGGGTTCTTGCGGGCGAGGTACGAAAACCCGTCGAACGAAAAAACGAACAGGAAGCGATCCGTCGGCAGGCCGAAGCGCGACCGCGGAACCGGGCTGCGCCGGCCGACCGTAACCGCCATCGGCATGTGCACGACCGGCACCGGCGCCTGCAGCGCGTAGGCCTCCTGCGTGTAGCGGCTGGAAACCCAGACCTCATCCACCAGATCGAAGGCGAACGACCACGTGTCCGGCCAGCGCGGCAGCTCCCATGGCCAGTAGCCGATGACGTAGCGGCCGGCAAAGGCCTCCTTCCCCAGGCGCGCGAAGGTCCGCACCGTCTCGAACCCGGTCATGCACAGCACGACGGCGGAATGCCCGAACCCCGGCCGCACGTGCGCGGCCACGCTGGTGTCCTGCTGGCGGTGCGCGCCCGCGTCGACGTCGATGACGCCGAACGGGATCCCGGCGGCCTCGCAGGACTGGGCGGCCATGCGCACGTCCTCGCCGATCCCCAGTTCGCCGAAGGCATAGCCGACAAGGTCGACCCCCGGCCGTCGGCCGCCGTCCACGATCCGCGCGGAGGCGGTCGCCGATGGCGTGGCCTCGGCGGGGGGCGGGGGCGGGCCGTACCCGAAGGCCGCCCGCCCCTCCGCCGCCAGCCACGCCGCGTAAGCGGCACGGTGTTCCGGCAGGGTGAGGGTGAAGCGCTGCTGGAGGTCCGGGCGCTCCTCCCAGATCCAGCAGCCGAGCAGGTCGATGGCCGCGTCGCGTCCCGGATCGCCGACGGCTTCGCCGATCACCGGGCGCGCAAGCAGCGCGCGCTCCGCTTCTCCCGGCATGCCGGGCAGCCGCATCTCCGCGATGCCGTATAGGAAATACCAGCGCAGGAAGCCCCGGCGCCCGGCGGCCTCGCCGAGGTCGAAGGCCGCCTGCAGGTCACCGCGCGCGCTGTGAAGGGCGTACATGCACCACGTGATCGGCAGGCCTTGATCCTGCACCACGCGCGGGCACGGCGCCAGCAGGGCATCGGCCTGCCAGCGGGGCATGGGAGCGTCGCCCCGCACCTCCCGCCAGCCGCCTTTGATGAACCAGCCGAGAAGGCCCAGCCGCCCCTCCGCCGTCGACGGATCGAACGCCGCCTGCAGGTCGCGCCGCGCCCGGTGCACCTGGCGCATCAGTTCGGACAGGAACGGCCCCTCGTCGTCAGGCAAGTCCGCCGCCGGGCGATCCAGCGCGCCCAGGAGGGCGCGGTCGTCCTCCAGGATGCGGTACTCACGCCAGCCGCTCTGCAGACACCACAGGACGAAGCTCCAGCGGCTCTGCGCGGAATCGAGCGGGTACAGCGCCTGAAGGTCCGGCCTTCCCAGCCAGATGGCCAGCATCGCCCCGGTGAGCGGAAGCGGAAGATCCCGGGACAGCGGCTCGACCGGATGCAGCAGCCGCCGCCAAGCCTCGCGGGGGTGTCCCTCGCTCCTTATGGCGCGGAGGCCGGCGCCCACTGGTTCCTGCACGCTCTGCTCCCTGAAAGACACCACCGCATTAATGCCGAAGCCAACTCCCCACGGCAAGTGCGCGGCGGCAGGCAAAGCCAGAGGAACTCCACCGCCCGCGAAAACCCCGGCCGCGATTCACCGCCGCGCCGCCCGCATTCTTTGCGGCTTGCCAAACACCGGCGAATCAGGTCATGACGGGCCAAAAATGACGGCCGCCGATGACCCTGCGCAACTTTTTGTATCGGAGAACCAAATCATGACCGAGAAGCTGAACATCCTCGTCACCGGCGGCGCCGGCTACCTGGGGTCCATCATGGTGCCGGCGCTGCTGGACGCCGGCCATCGCGTGACCGTGCTGGACAACTTCATGTTCAAGCAGACCTCGCTGGCGAGCGTGTGCGCGCACCCGGCCTTCGACGTGGTGCGCGGCGACGCCCGTGACGAGAGCGTCCTCAAGCCGCTGGTCGCCTCGGCCGACGTGGTGATCCCGCTGGCCGCCCTGGTCGGCGCGCCGCTGTGCGACAACGACAAGCTGGGCGCCGAGAGCACCAACCGCGACGCGGTGCTCACCCTGATCCGCCTGCTGTCGCGCGAGCAGCGCCTGATGATGCCGGTCACCAACTCCGGCTACGGCATCGGCGAGGCCGGCAAGTTCTGCACCGAGGACAGCCCGCTGCGCCCGATCTCGCTGTATGGCCGCACCAAGGTGGAGGCCGAGGCGGCGGTGCTGGAGCGCGGCAACGCCCTCTCCTTCCGCCTCGCCACCGTGTTCGGCATGGCGCCGCGCATGCGCATCGACCTGCTGGTCAACGACTTCGTCTACCGCGCCGTCTACGACCGCGCGGTGGTGCTGTTCGAGCCGCACTTCAAGCGCAACTACATCCACATCCGCGACGTCGCGCGCGCCTTCCTGCATGGCCTGGAGCACTTCGAGACGATGAAGGACCGGCCCTACAACGTCGGCCTGTCGGACGCCAACCTGTCGAAGTGGGAGCTGTGCGAGAAGATCCGCTCGCACCTGCCGAAGTTCGTCTTCCTGGAGGCGCCGATCGGCGAGGATCCGGACAAGCGCGACTACATCGTCTCCAACGAGCGGATCGAGGGCACCGGCTACGCCCCGGCCTTCTCCCTGGACGACGGCATCCGCGAGCTGATCAAGGGCTACCGCATGGTGCGCAACGCCGTGCACGGCAACGTGTGACCCACACGGCGCCGGGCGGGAGGGGGCGTTGCGCCCTCCCGCCGCGGCGTTCACGGGATTGCCCTCACAGGCCGAGCAGGGCCATCGCCAGCAAGGCCACGTGGACCACGACCGGCACGGCACCGTCACGCAGCGCGCTGCGCACCGCATCCGGTTCCAGCAGAACGATCTCCTGCTCCTCCAGATCGTGCGGCACCGGTACGCCGACGCGCGCGACGCCATGGGCGAGGAAGAGGTGCTCCGTGCCGCCGCCCTGGTTCGCGTTGCGCGTCAGGGTGCCGAGGCTGCGCCAGTCCGGCCCGGCGTACCCCGTCTCCTCCCGCAGTTCGCGCTGCGCCGCCCGCAACGGCGGCTCCCCCGCCTCGATCTGGCCGCCGGGCAGCGACAGGCCGACCCGCCGCGGCCCGTGCAGGTACTGCCGCAAAAGGACGAAACACCCGTCCCCCGTCAGCGCGGCGACGATGGCCGCGTCGGTTGCGGTGACCTGATAGTAGTCGTCGATGGTGCGCCCGTCCGGAAGCTCGACCACCTCGCGGTGGACGCCCATCCCATAGGGCGTCTCGAACAGCGTGGTTCGTGACCGCACGGTCCAGGGGCGCAGACGCACGGCGGCTGCCTCAGGAGCGCTCGCACACGGTGGTGAGGACGGCGCGGGCCCGTTCGGCGAAGTCCATGGGGAGGTCGGGCCGGTTGAGGATGTACAGGCCCCGGTCCGCCGCGTTCAGCGCGTTCGCGACCGAGCCGGCCACGCTGTGCTGGACGTGCCGGAGCGCGCCATGCCGGAGCAGGCACGCGTCGGCGAGCGGGCAGGCGGTGATCCCGGCTTGCGCCAGCGCCTCCACCGCCGCCATGACGTCGAAGGCGGCGTCGCCGCCGGCCACCACGCTCAGGCCGCGCGCCACGCCGGCGCCACGCCCGCTCTGGAGGACGAAACGCGGGGTGTCGGCAAAGGCCTCGGCGAAGCGCGCCGCGTTGCGGCGATACGCCGCAAGCGTGTCGGGCAGCCGGGCGAGCTGGGAACGGCCCAGCGCTCCTTCCAGCTCGATCGGGCGCAGGTTGTAGCCGGGCAGGATGAACCGGTAGGCCTCGAAGAAGTCGGTGTAGCGCTTCTCGAAGATCGGCGAGGTGCGCGACAGGTCCCGGGTCCAGCCGTGCGCCCGCAACGCACGGTTGAGGTCCGCGAGTTCGATGTCGTCGGTCAGCACCATGCCGCCTTCCATCGTCGTCACATGGTGCGCCGGGGAGAAGGCGAAGGTGCTGAGGTCGCCGACGGTGCCGGCCTTGCGGCCGTCCAGCTCCGCACCCGGGGCGTCCGCCGCGTCCTCCAGGAAGAGCAGGCCATGCGCGTCGGCAAACGCGCGCAAGGCGCCGAGCGCCGCCGGGTTGCCGAGGAACGACGTGCCCAGCACCATCCGGGTGCGCGGCGTCAGGGCCTGCTCCAACCGGCCGGCGTCGACGGTCAGCGTGGCCGCCTCGACGTCGACGAAGCGCAGCGCCAAGCCGTACTGCTGGAGCGGGTGCAGCGTCGCCGGCCAAGACAGCGCCGGCACGATCACTTCGTCGCCCGCCGCCAGCGGACGTTCCGCCTTGAAGAGGAGCGAACCCACGGCGATCAGCGCGGCGGAATGGGCAGAATTGACCATGATGCCGAAGCGCCGGCCGATGCACCGCGCGAACTCGTCCTCGAACGAGAAGACCTCGTCCTTCATCGTGTACTGGCCGCTGGCGATGACGCGGGACAGCGCATCGATGTCGGTGCGCTCGAGATGCACTTTGACGTCTTCGCTCGTCATCGCCGGACCTCAATCGTGTCGTCGGATCCGCAGCCCGACCGGGCGGCGGTCACTGAGAAGCAGCGCGTATATCACACCCTCTCCTTGCCTGCCAGCCGCACTCTCCCTTGCCGACGCCTGCGCGGGGCGTCGGGCCTTTTCTCGAACACCGATAAAAAGCGTCTACAAATTTCCCCTTCCCGCGCTGTGGGAAATGCGGCACTATCCAGACGCGCAGTCATGGGCGTGACTGCAAGGGAAGTTCGGTTTCGCGAAGGTTGAGTGTTGGGGGAGTTGTATGAAGTGCCGGTGCTGCGAGGGGAGCAATCTCGAACTTGCTCTCGACCTGGGTGATCAGCCCTGGGGCAATGACTTTATCTCCATTCAGGAGAATCGGGAGGCTACGCGTTACCCGCTGCATCTGTATTTTTGCCACGACTGCGGGATGGTGCAACTCAATTACACCGTTCCAAAAGAGACGATGTTCGTCGATCACAAGTACCTGTCGGGCACGACCAGGTCTCTGGCCCGGCATTTCGACGAAGTCTGCTCCGCCATCCTGAAACGGGTGACCTTCGCGCCCGACGACTACGTCCTCGACATCGGCGGCAACGACGGCACGTTCCTCACGTCGTTCACCCGCCGCGGCATCGGCGTGCTCAACGTGGATTCCGGGCGCCTGCAGGCCAAGCTGTCCGAGGGCAACGGCGTTCCCTGCCTCAACACCTTCTTCAACGAGGACGCCGCCAAACAGATCCTGGCCAGCCGCGGCCACGCCCGCGTCATCCACGGCTCCGGCATCTTCTTCCACCTCGAGGAATTGCATTCCGCCTTCGCCGGCATCCACGACGTGCTGCACCCCGACGGGATGGTGGTGGCGGAATTCATCTACCTGCCGGGCATGGTCGAGTCCTGCGCCTTCGACCAGATCTACCACGAGCACCTGCTGTACTACACGATCCAGTCCTTCCAGGCTGTGCTGGCGCAGCACGGGCTGGAGATCTTCGACGCCGAGCTGGTGCCCATCCACGGCGGCAGCTGCATAGCCTACATCTCCCACAAGGGCCGCCAGGCGCCGACCCCGGCGCTGCAGGCGCTGGTGCAGGCCGAACGCGACGGCGGCTTCGACCGCATCGGCGTGTACCGCGACTTCGCCCGCCGCACCGCCGAGCTGCGCGACACGCTGGTCGCCATGGTGCGTCAGGCGCGCGCCGAGGGGAAGCGCATCCAGGCGCTGGGCGCGCCGGTCAAGGGCTCGACCATCGTCAACTACTGCGGCTTCACCGAGCAGGACCTGGAGTGCGCGGTGGAGATCAACGAGTTCAAATGCGGCACCTGGGTGCCCGGCACGCGCATTCCGGTCCATCATCAGGACCGCGTCGCCCCGCCCGACCTCTACCTGATGCTGTCCTGGAACTTCCGCGACGAGATCCTCGGGCGTCTGGCCGACTACCGCGCGGCCGGCGGCAAGGTGCTGGTGCCGATTCCCAAGCCGGAAGTCGTCTGAGCCCGCCCCCACGGCAGCATCCGCAGCAGTCACCGGAAGGATCATGAGCAGAACCGTCATCGTCGTCGGTGCGACCGGTTTCATCGGCCGCAACCTGTGCCGTGCGGCGGCCGAGCGCGGCCTGCGCGTCATCGGCGTCAGCCGCAGCGGCGACACCGCTGTCGAGGGGTGCGAACGCGTCATGGCGCTCGACGGCCTCGACAGTCTGGCGCCCCTGCCGGCGGACACCGCGCTGTTCCATGTCGCGGCGGCGCGCTACGACGCCACCCGCTTCCAGGACATGCAGGTCGAGACGCTGAACGCCAACGCCGAGCTGGCCACGCGGATCTACGCCTTCTGCGCGGCGCACGGCATCCGCGAGGTCCGGCTGGCCAGCAGCAGCGGCGTCTACCCCGCCGGCGTCGCGGTGATGGACGATGCCGTGCCGCTCGACCTCAACGCCCCGCCGCACAAGGGCGAGGCCTTTTACGCCTGGTCCAAGCGCTGGAGCGAGATCGTCGCCACGCTCTACGCCGAGCGCTTCGGCATCAGCACGGTCGCCTTCCGCCTCAGCAACCCCTACGGTCCGTTCGACAGCACCGATCTCAAGGCGGCACACGTGGCGCCGGCCTTCGTCATGAAGGCGCTGTCGGACAGCCCGTCGTTCGAGCTGCTCGGCAACCCGGACGCCGAACGGGACTTCATCTACGCCGGCGACGTCGCCGACGTCTTCCTGCGCTCGCTCGATTGGCAGGGGCGCAGCGACGTCTTCAACCTGTGCACCGGCGAGACGACCAGCATGCGCGTGCTCGCCGAGACGGCGCTGAAGGCGGCCGGCGCCGACAAGCCGATCGTGCTGGCCGGCACGCCGGGCGGCATCGCCGTGCGCCGGCTGACCGCCGACCGGCTGCGCGCCGCCTTCGGCATCGAGCGCTTCACGCCGCTTCTGGACGGCCTGACCAAGACGGCCGAATGGTACCGCCATGCCCTCCGCTCCTGAGATTGACCTGATCGTCGGCGGCGACGGGTTTCTCGGCCGCAATCTGCAGGACCATCTCGCGCCGCTCGGCCGGCGGGTCGTCAGCATCGGCCGCGCCGACGGCGACCTCGCCGACGCCGCCACGGTGGACCGGCTGTTCGCCGCGGCGCCCAAGGCGGGCCGCATCTTCCACGTGGTCACGCGGCAGCGCACCGGGTCGGTGCAGTACGGCATCCAGGGCGAGCTGCTGGCGATCAACGCCCGCATCCACCTGAACGTGCTGGAGGCCTGGCGCCTGCACCAGCCGCAGGCCAAGCTGATCTCCACGGGAAGCTCCTGCGCCTACCCGGATCTCGAGGAACCGCTGGGCGAGGACCGCTTCCAGACCGGCCCGGCGCACCCGTCGGTGCGCGGCTACGCGCTCGCCAAGCAGGTGCTGGCCGTCGGCTCGGCGGCCTACGCCGAGCAGTACGGGCTGCGCTACCTGCACTGCATCCTGGCGACGATGTACGGCCCGCACGACCATCTGGCGCCCGACCGCAGCCACTTCATGGGGGCGATGATCGACCGCGCGGCGCGCGAGCGGGCGGCCGGCGCCACGCAGTTCACCGTATGGGGGGCGCCCGACACCGTGCGCGAGCTGCTTTACGTGGCCGACCAGATCGACGCCATCCTGGCCGCCGACGCCGCCTTCGAGAACGAGATCCTGAACTGCGCGGCCAACGCGCCCCTCACCATCCACGAGGCCGCGCAGGCGATCCTCACCGCGCTCGAATGGCCGGCGGAGATCGTCTACCCGCAGGACACGTTCCGCGGCGCCGCGCGCAAGGTGCTGGACTCCTCGCGCTTTCTCGAGCGCACCGGCTGGCGGCCCCGGGTCGGGCTGGTCGACGGCATCCGCGCCGTGCTGGCGGCCCCCCCGCGTCATCCCTGACACGTCTCAACGCAAGAACCGAAGCCATGATCACCACCGTGCGCGCGCCCTTACGACTGAGCTTCTTCGGCGGCGGGACCGACTACCCCGAATACTTCGAGCGCAAGCGCGGCGCGGTGGTCGGCATGGCCATCGACAAATACATCTACATCAGCGCGGTGCCGCTGACCTCGATCCTCGACTACCGATACCGCATCGCCTATTCCCGCCTGGAGCGGGTGAACGCGCTGGAGGAGATCGAGCACCCGGTGGTGCGCACCGTCCTGCAGATGTACGACTGCCGCTCGCCGCTCGACATCAGCATCGTTTCGGACGTGCCGGCGAACACCGGGCTGGGGTCGTCGTCGACGTTCACGGTGGGCATGCTGCGCCTCGCCTCGGAACTGAGCGGGCGCTGCATGACGAAGAGCGATCTGGCCCGCAAGGCGGTGCACGTGGAACGCACGCTGCTGAACGAGGTGGTCGGCGTCCAGGACCAGCACCACGCGGCGTTCGGCGGCATCAACCGCTTTGATTTCACCATGGGCCGGATGCAGATCTCCCCGGTGCAGATCGAAGCGGCCACGCTGCAGCACCTGACCTCCTCGATGCTGCTGGTCTACACGGGGATCCGGCGGCACGCCTCCGCCACGCTGGACGAGCAGATCGCCAAGACCAAGGCCGCGGCCACCGACCGCGAGCTGGACACCCTGCTGGCTCTGGTGGACGAGGCGGTGCACATCCTCGAAACCTGTCCGGCCGACCTCATCGTCGCCCGCTTCGGCGCCCTGCTGCACGAGGGCTGGCAGATCAAGAAGCGGCTGTCGGCAAAGGTCAGCAGCGGCACCATCGACGAGCTGTACGAGCGCGCGCTGGCCAACGGCGCCCTCGGCGGCAAGCTGAACGGGGCCGGGGCCGGCGGCTTCCTGCTCGTGCTGGTGCCGCCGGAGCGGCAGGCCGGCTTCATCGCCGCGATGGCGCCCTACGTCTGTCTGCCGGTGAACGTCGACGTCACCGGCCCGCGCCTGATCCACTCCTGACCTCGGCGGCCTGCCGCGCCGCCGGCAACCGGCGGCCGGGTGTCCCGGGCAGCGCGCGGCGGAACGGCTCCGGCACCACCTCGATGGCCAGCGGCCCGCCGTCCAGCAGGTGGTCGGGCAGCGGCAGCTGGAAGGCGTGCCGGCCGTCGCCCACGCCGGCCGCCGCCAGGTCGGCGCGCGGCAGGTCGGCGCAGCCCCGCGCCACCACGGCATCGCCGACCCGGACCGCCACCGTCAGCCGCGTGTCCGGGGCCAGCGCGTCCCACGCCCAGCCGCACACGCAGCCGTCGGCGATGCCGTCGACGTGGCCGGACACCCAGTCTTCGCGGTCGAGGCGCACCGTGACCGGGCTGCCCGCCAGGGCGATGTCCAGGCCCCTGGGGCGCAGGACGAGCGTGTGCTCCTGCCCGTCGAACAGCTCGGCCGGCAGGCGATGGCGGAAGCCGTGGCCGCCGTTGCCCAGTTCCATCCGCTTCAGGTCCGGACGCGCAAGGCCGGCCGTGGCGCACGCCACGACGCGGCCGTGCTCCAGGATTTCCACCTCGGCCGGCAGCCCGCGCGTCCGCCGGTCGATCAGCCAGCCGACGACGCAGCCGTCGGCCACCCCCTCCACACAGCCGATGAAACGCGCCGACTGGATGCGCACGACCTCCGCCGGCAGGCTGCTCGGCGGCGCCGCGATGCCCAGGCGGTCGCGGGCGTAGCCGGCGAAGTCGCCGCCGCCGCCGAGCGCCCGGTGCAACGCGGCGGCGGTGGTCCAGTTGGCCGGGTCGGCCAGGACGCCGCGCAGCTCGTCCGCGCTTGCGCCGTCCACGCCGCGCGCGTAGCGGTTGAAGCACTGCACCGCCATGGACCACTCGCACGGCTCGCCCACCGGCGGCGGCGGGCGCCGCTCCGGCGCCTGCGGCATATGGGCACCCCAGGCGCCCCGGTACGCCTCGTTCATCGCCGCGTCGTAGCGGTCGGGACGGTTGTTGGCCCGCGCGACGGCAAGCGCCCGCGCCGCCGCCTCGGCGCGCGCCGCCGGGTCGTCGAGCAGCGTGCAGATCCGTGCCGCGAAGCCGTCCGGATCGTCGTCCGTGGGGAAGCGCTGCGCGTCGTAGTTCAGGCTGCGCATGGCGAAGCGGGTGGCGACCACCGCCTTGCCGAACGCCAGCGCCTCCATCGTCTTGATGTTGAAGCCGGCCCCCATGCGCATCGGCAGCACCACCAGCCGCGTCGCCGCGTACAGCGGCCGCAGGTCGTCGACGCGGCCGGTCAGGAACGTCCGCGGGTGCACCACGTCGGGCAGCATGCGGTCGATGTTGCCGGCGACCACCAGCGTGACCCCGCGCTCCGCCAGATGGGGCAGGTACACCGACTCGTAGAACCAGCGGAAGGAGACGATGTTCGGCCAGTGGCCCGTGCTGACGTAGAGGAGGTCGATGTGGCTCTCCTGCGCCAGCCGGCCGGCCACGGCGTCGCGTCCCGGCTCCAGGCCGCAGGCCCGCAGCAGCGCCCCGAGGTCCGGGAAGCCGGCGAGGTCGCCGACCGTCGCCGGGGCGGTGTCGATCAGCGGCCGGATGTCGAACAGCGCGGCCTGCCGGAGGTGCGGCCGCACCTTGTCGGCCTCGAGTTCGTTGAGGGTGATCACCCCGGCGCAGCGGTCCAGCATCGCGCACTCGCGCTCGAATTCCCGCGGGTCGACCGGACGCCGGCCGTAGTGCGCGTGCTGGAACGCCTGGATGTCGTGGGTCTCGCACAGCACCGGACGGTGCGACAGGCCGAGCCGCTCGACGAGCCGCCACGCCGCCACGTAGTTCATCAGGATGCCGTCCGGCGGCGCGGTGCGGGCGAAGCGCCGCAAATCCTCCGGAATGGCGAGGCCGTCGTACATCGCCTCGCTCCGGTCGAAGGAGTAGTCACGCCGGCGGATGCTCTCGAGCAGGCGCATGCCCTGCCGGAATCCCGACAGGGGCGGCCGGTAGCCCAGCAGCCACACGCGGCTGAACACGCCGGGCGGCAGCGCCTTTTCCAGCTCGTCGCGCCACCGCTGCTCGTCGAAGGCGGGATTCGCGACGTCCATGGACAGGAAGACGCCGAACACCCGGAACCCGCTGCGGCTCAGGTGGTCGATCTGGTTGCGCGCCACGGAGGAGCTGCCGGTGCGGAAGATGAACGCGTCCGCGTCCATGATGTAGAGAACCGCCGGGCCGGGCGCGGCCACGGCGTCCGCGGCCGCGCGTTCCTCCAGCAGGGTCCGCACCAGGGCCGCCGCGCTGTGCCGCTCCCGCCAGCCGCCCGCCGCCGCGCGCGCCGCCGCCGTCATCGCGGCGTGGCGCGCGACCGCGGCGCGGACGGCGGCGGGGAACCCGTCCGGCCGCGCGAAGGTCTCCACGGCTCCCGCCGGCGCGTGCGCGGCCAGCCACGTCCGCGCCGGCGCGACGATCGGCTTGCCGAGCGCCAGCGCCTCGGCGGCGACGCCCGACGAACGCGCCCGGTAGCGTTCGGCGTCGTAGGGCAGGACCAGCAGGTCGGCATCCGCCAGCAGGACCCGGTAGGCATCGTCGGCGAGCGGGTCCGCCAGCACCCGGACACGGTCGTCCGGAAACTGGAGGAGCAGGTTGCGCGCCTCGGCGATGCCCGGCTCGCCGCCGGGCATGTTGAAGTTCGACTGGATGGTGAGGCGCACGCGGCCGGTGCGGATGAGGTCCGGCCACAGATCCTGCACCAGCGCCGGCAGGTGCTGGTAGCCCTTCTCCGGCCGCGCGTCGCCGAGGTAGACGACGTGCAGCGGACGGTCGGCCGGCGCGGCGGCGCGCTCCTCGCCGCCGGCGTGCCACAGGGGGATGGGGATCTCGTGGAACCGCACCGTCGAGAAGCGCTCGTACAGCCGGACGAGTTCGGGCGTGTCGCAATAGAACGTGACCCGGCCGGGCCACAGGCCGGCGGCCCGGAACCCCTCCAGGCAGCGGCCCAGGTCGTAGGCCGGCGGGTCCAGGTCCGGATCGTTGCGCAGCACGATGTGGATGCGCGGCAGGTCCTGCGGGGACCGGAGCGCCAGTTCGTCGCGCAGCGCCGCCAGTTCGGCGAAGGTGACGGTGTGCAGGAAGACATGGTCCGCCGGGCCGATCCGCTGCGTGCCGAGCAACGCGCCGCACTGGATGGCGAAACGCCGCGCCAGATCCGGCGCGCGGCCGCGCCGGGCCGCCCACAGGTCGCGGACGGTGCGGCCGAGCGCGCGCACCGGCTCCGCCCAAGCCCACGGGGGCGTGGGGCCTCGGTCGCGGTTGGGAACGACGCGGGGATGGCTCCACGCGGCCCAGAGATGACGGAACGCGGCGTGGCGGCGGCTCGCCAGGACGAGCAGCTGTTCGACCGCGGCGCGCAGCGGCCGGCGCTCGCGGCGGCGCGGCGTTCCGCCGCCGTGCCCGGGATGGTCGAACCAGGCCAGGACGCGGCCCGCCGCGCCATCGGTTCGCACCCTCAGCGCCCGGTTGGCCACGATCACCGGGTCGAGCCCGGTTTCCCTCCCCGCTTCCGCCACGGCCATGGAATAGCCGAAGTTGTGCCCCTGATAGTCCCTCAGGAACTGGTCGATGATGAAAAGCCTGGGCATTCGGTTCCAGCTAGAGCGCAGGCACCGTTTCCCGCGGTAGGATGAGTTCCTTGCCGTTCTTTAGCCGCGCGGTGACAATGCCGTGGTGGCGTCCGATCCGGACGGTCGTGGTGGATTTCGACCCGATGTCGATGCGGAAGGCATAGTGGCCGTGGCCGATCCCAGCAATGAAAATATCGTCACGCTGCAGGTCTGCGCATCCGCTCGCTACGACATCGCCGCCCACCAGGACGTCCACCTCCACATTCCCCCAGGGCTGCAGCGGATCCCAGGCCCAGCCACTGACCATCGGGCCGTCGATGCCGTCGATGTGCCCGGTGGCGGCGTCGCTCGGCACGACGATGAGCGGCACGCCGTCCTCCGATGGGGGGAGCGGTCCGAACGCCGCGTCGGCGCGCGTCGGCGTGGCCCAGCCGTTGTGCACCGCCGCCCCGTACATCTCGTCCCAGATGTCACGCAGGCCCATGGCGTCGAGGCGCGACAGGTGCTGGTCCAGCACGTCAGGCGCGACGTGGCGGGGAACGCGCAAGGCGCACACTTGCCGGCTCAGCCCCGCCGTCGTGTCGTTCCATTCGCAGGCCGGGGCGCTTCCTGTGGCAACGCCGGCCAGCAGATCCTGGATCCATCGGCGCGACGCCGATGGCGGCATGTTCAGCCAGGGCGCCGCCCCGCCCAGCAGCCGCGCCGCCCGGCCGGCGGCAGAGGTGCGGACGGCGGGGCTGCGCAGCAGTTCCAGGATGACGTCGGCACAGGAGGAGGCGCCGTCGACCACCAGCAGCCCTTCCTCGGCGTTCGTGAGACCGAATGCGGCGACCGCCGCGCGGTCAACGACGAGCGGTTTGGCGAACGGCACGAGGATGCGCGCCGGCGTGTCCGTGGCTCGGCAGGGCGGAACGACCGCGACCATGGCGGCCGACAGCAGGCCTTCCAGAGCGGCGCCGCGGTCGGCGAAGTAGACGCGCGGCACGATGGCGCTCGGGACTGCGACGACCGGCGCGCCAATCATGACTACACAGAGATCGGCCTCCCGCAAGGGGCCGGCGAGGACCTCGTCGACGAACCACCGGGCTCCGGCCGCCGCCTCGTCCTCGTCGTCAGGCAGGCAGACAAGGGCGTGCACGGCCCGCTCACCGCTCAGTCGCCGCACATGCTGGGCGTCGGGATCGCGCAGCGGCACGAGGTCGGCCGGCGACGTGGCCCCCGCCAGGGCGGCGAACCACGGCAGGCCGAGGTCGCATCGGCCCTGTTCGCCGGATATCCGCCGGAGCGCCTGGAACTCAAGGGCCGGCGCCGCCTCGCGCACGTAGCGGCCGCTGATCGCGCGCTGGAAATCCAGGAGAGTCCTCGGCTCGGCGGTGAACTTCATGATGACGTGCTGGCGGAAATCCGATGCCGCCAGGATCGGTGCGGTGCATTCCGTGAAGTAGCGCGCGTACATCGCCCGCAACACCGGAACCATCCGCGGGTCGCGCATCGCCTGGGACACGACCTCGACGTGCCCGGGTTCGAAGCCCTCGCCGTTGGCCCAGCGCCACATCAGGCGATTGAAGGACGCGATCTCCGGACGCCATTCGACGAGGAGCCCGTCGCTTGGCCGCTCGCCCGCCGCCGTACCCTGGACGCGGCCGGCCGCGCGCAACCGCTCGGCGATTTCCAGCCCCGCGGTGGCGCACCGTTGGCGGGCGGCGTTGTCGCCGAGCAGCTCGCGAATCCGAGCGGCCATCTCGGCGGCGTTCCGCGCAGTCGGAATGCCCGACAGGGCCACCTCCGGGCAGATGCCGGCAAAGTGCGCGGCCAGCGCGGTGGAGGCTACCACCGGCTTTCCGTAGGCCAGCGCCTGAACGAAATCCTCGAGGAGCAGCTCGGCGTGATGCGGGTCGAAGGCCGGCAGCACGAGCACCCGCGCCGCCGCCACCGCTGGCCGCACGTCCGCCACCTTGCCGGTCGCGAAGAGGAGCGGCTCGCCGGTGACGGGAAGCTCATCCGGACCGACGCCGCACACCAGCGCGTTGACGCCAGCGCCGCGGAGGTGGACGGCGAAGCAGTCGCGCAGAAAGCCCTCCACGACCGGGGCCTGGGCGCGCGCGGACTGGCAGATCACAACGTCGATGTGGTCCAGCCGGAACAGGCGGTGCAGTTGCCCCGTCTGCCCGGTGGCCATGGCGCGGTCGATGTCCACCGCCATATGTTCGGACCGGCAGCTGCTGAGCACCTCGCCCAAGTCCTGTGCGCCGGCGAGATCGCCGAAGCCGACTGGCTCCTCGGCCGTGAACTTCTGCGGCTTGCTGCTCCACAGGGTGTGGTGCTGGTGCCAGCGGTTGTCGTTGGTGATGCGGTAATCCGCTGGCAGGCCGAGCATGCTGTGCACCCGTTCGGCCTGCGAGATGGCGAACCACACGTGTTCAAGTTCGCCGCCGAGCAGATGCAGCCCGTTCAGGCCTGGATGCATCTGCGGACTCAACTGGTCGAAGCGCCGGTAGGCGATCAGCAGGCCGACGGTGTTGGGGATGTGCTGCTCGATCTGGGCGAAGGCCTTGGGCCGGTACTTCGACAGGTAGGCGACGATGGCCAGCGCGTACTCCACGTCCGTGCAGACTATGTCCATGTAGCTCTTGCGGTAATGCAGGGCCCGGAAGAACATGCGCACCACGTCGGCGTCGGAGCGGCGCTCGAACGCGTAGCGGATGCCGCCCGGCGTGCGGTGCAGGTACCAGGCGCGCAGGTCCTCCATCTCGACGCGGGAGCTCTGGGTGGTCCGCTCCTCGGGATAGTTCAGGAAGGTGCCCAGCGTTTCCGGCAGGGTGTGGGCGCGGATGAAGGGCAGGGCGCGGTTCTTGAACTCGGTGTCGCCGGCGCCGCGGAAGCGGTCGTCGTAGAAGCCGACGCGGTCGTGGATGGATTTCCGGTACAGCGCGCCGACGTAGCTGATGTAGCAGCACTCCAGGTAGTGCATGTCCTGGGTGTCGAACATGCGGTTGTACGCCATCACGTCGCGCACGTAGGAGCCGGACGCGTTCACTTCGGTGATGACGGCGCTGCCCTGCACCCAGTCGACGTCCGGGTTGGAGTCGAGGAAGCGGGCCATCAGGGCCAGGCTGTCGGGGCGGTCCATCTCGTCGAGGCCGAGGAAGGCCAGGTACTTGCCGCGCGACAGCGCGATGCCGCGGTTCCACGCCCGCTGGATCGTCTCGCGGTCGACCGAGCGGACGTACAGCGCGCTCAGGCCGCGGGCGGTTGCCTCGGCGAGGCGCGCGACCAGCACGTCGCGCGTGCCGTCCTGCGAGTTGCTGTCGACGAAGATGACCTCGGAGATGCGCTTGCTCTCGTCCGTGAACCGCTCGAGGCCGGAGACGAAGGTATCGATCTTGTCGGCGCCGTTGTAGACCGAGACGATCACCGTGACGTCGGGGGTGTCGTCCGCCCGGCGCAGGTCGACGACCTCGGCCAAGCCGCCTTCCGGCGCCGCCGGCCACGCCGCGCGCTGCGCGTGCAGGTAATCGAAGACCGCCTGTTCGTCGTCGTGGTAGAGCAGCCCGGCCGCCGTGCACTCCTCCGTCAGCCCGTGCTCGCGCAGGATCCGCTGCACCTCGGCCAGCACGTCGGCGGGGATGTGCCCGGCCAAGCGCATGACGCGCAGCCAGTAGGTGGCGTACAGCAGGTCGTTGCCGCGCTCCTTCTCCCAGCCGGCGAGCAGGCGGTAGGCCTTCACGCGGTCGCCGTGGAAGCAGGTCGTCTCCAGCAGCTTCAGCGAGGACGCCATCTTGCGCCGCATCAGGCCGGGGGTGCCGCCGCTGCTGATGCTGTCGTGCAGCCGGCGCAGGGCGGTCGAGCGCAGGAACTGGCCGCTGGCGATCGACGGATCCCGCAGGCTCTTGGAATGGTTGCCGATCACCACGTCGAACCGCTTCGCGGCCTCGACCGCAAGCTCCTTCTCCGCCTCCGGCAGCATGCGCTCCTCGAGCGCGCGGGCGATCAGGCCGAAGACCTGCCGGACGCTCTCGCGCGCCGCTCGGCCGGGCAGCGCCGGCATTTGGTAGACCTGCTGGAGGGTCATTCCGTACGGTTGCGCCTGCGCCGACTCCAGGTACTCGACGAGCCGCCGCCGCGCCCCGTCGTAGTTCTGGATGATGTCGAGGATCTCGTGGTAGGTGCCGAACAGGTTGTCCGGATCCAGGCGGCCGTACGGCAGCCCCGGCAGCGCCGTGTCCAGGAAGTCGCAGACGCCGCACTTCGTGCTGACGATGGTCGGGCAGCCGCTGAGCAGGGACTCCAGCGCCACCAGATTGAAGGTGTCGCGGCGCGATGGCGTGAACACGACCATGCGGTCGCCGCTCAGGCGATTCATCATCACCGAGGGCGCCACCGTCTCGTGGTGGATGTCCAGGTTGCGGTTGTGCGCGAGACGCCCCAGCGCCTCGTCGGACCGGCAGTTCCCCAGGTTAACCGACGGGCCGAAGAAGCGCACCTGGCCGAACGCCTTGCGCGGCAGGCGCGAGCACAACTCCAGGAAGAGGTCCGGCCCCTTCCACTTTTCCTGCCGGCCGATGAAGCACAGGTCGGGCGGCCCGCCCTCGCGCCCGGAACGGTTGACGCGGCGCCCGAGATCCTCGAACAGCGCGCGATAGACGTTCTGGATGCCGAGCAGGTGGGCCGGCGCGTGCTCCGTCTTGGCCCAGTGGTTGACGTAGTCCCGGCCGATTCCGTAGCGGATGTCGGCGTACTGGTAGAGCAGGCGCTCGTACGTGGTCAGCGACGTCAGGTCGCCGACGTCGTCGGACCAGTTGTCGCGGATGCCCATGGACAGGGTGCCGTGCATGGACAGCACGACGCGGTCGAAGGTCACCCCGTGGTAGCGCAACGCCTCCGGCACCAGCACGCCGAAGGGCAAGTAATCCGGAATTTCTACGTAGTCGAAATGCTCCTGCGCTACCGATGCGGCAATATCCAGCACCTGGGCCACATCATAGGTTTTACCAGCGAGCGAAAGCTGGGGGAACTGCGCGGCGACGCGGTTCAGGTCGATGCTGCCGTGCCGCTTGCGATAAATATCGGTGACCTGGATAAGCTCACAATTCGAGGGGATATTCCGCGGCGCGCTGGTCCCGGAGTAAAGTGAGCAGAACCTGATACCCGGGTTTGCCTGGACCATGGAGGTGAAGAAACGCTGACCTCCGCCAACACCGTCGAAGATGTCGGGAGACACCAACAGCACGCGCATCGAACACCCCCTTAGACATGGACAAACCAATTCACCGCCGCCCCATTCCTTGGGCCATGCTATGCAATTCCAAGCCTTGCACGACGCAACCGAAAGCTGGCGCATTGCCCAGCGACGGGACGATGCGTACACGCATACTACCGTGCCCCGGTGAGGTTCAAGGATGCTTCACATTTGCTTCGCTTTTGTAACCAATTCAGCGTTAAATTCCCGTGAGCGAGCAACAATGTTAGGGGGGTGGGCCGCGCTCGATCCCTTGCGCGAGGAGTTGCGAATCCCTCGCGGCTCCGCGCGAATATGCCACGCTGCTGGGCGGTGTCTGAGCAGAGTTTGCGCGCCGGGCGGGACAAATTGCTGGCATGCGCCGCCGCCGCCAACCCAGGTCTCTACAAATTGCGTCGGGCGCCGCCACCTCATCCGATATATTGTGGCAAAGCCCCAGCCCGCGACAGGATCTAATCCGTTCGGCGTGCTTCCACTTGAAAACCCGGTCCCAAACGACGTACAAGGTGCAACGGATTTGTGAAGTTTCGTAGGGAAACTCGTCCCGGATGTAGGACGAAGCGAATTGTCGCACAGCATGCCTGCGGTGATCGGTGACGTCGCCGCCATCGCCAGCCAACTGATCGAATCAAGGGGCCTTCCGGTCGATGCCGGTGCGGGCGCCGGACTGGTTCTGTGGATCACCGGGCTGTCGGGAGCCGGGAAATCCACCGTCTGCGGCATCCTGGAGCGGGCCTTCCACGACGCGGGCCTTCCGGTGGCCGTTCTCGACGGCGACGTGCTGCGCGCCCTGTTCGCCGTCGACGCCGGCCACGGGCGGGATCACCGCCGGCGCCTCGCACTGTCCTACGGGCAATTGTGCCGCGAGATCGCGCGCCGGGGCGTCCACGTCCTGTGCGCCACCATCTCGATGTTCCACGAGGTGCACGACTGGAACCGGGCGAACATCGAACGCTACGTCGAGGTCTACCTGCGCGTGCCCGTGGACGAGTTGCGCCGGCGCGACCCGAAGGGGCTGTACGCGAAGGCGGACGCGGGCGAGATCGCCGACATGGTCGGCGTGCACTTCCCGGCCGAGGAACCGCGCAACGCCGACCTCGTGCTCGATCACGCCGACGGCCGCACGCCGGCGGAGACGGCGCGGGCGATCTGGGATTTTGTGTGCGGACGTCCTGGCCTGCGGCCAGCGTCCGGGGCTTGAGGCCCATCGAAACAGGCGACTTGAATCTCATACGAAGGTGCTCGATGACCACTGAAGCTGCCGCCACCGTCACGTGGAACTATTCCGCTCTCGCTCGCCCGTACCTCAAGCGCCCCGACTATTCGGAAGGCGGCCTGGACGCGATGCTGGCCATTGCCAAGACCCCGGCGGGAGCCACCTTGTGTGACATCGGCGCCGGCCTGGGTCACCTGACCGTGCCGCTGGCCCGCCGCGGCTTCACGCTCACCGCGGTCGAGCCGAACGATGAGATGCGCGCCCTCGGCGTCGAGCGCACGCGCGAGATGTCCAACGTCTCGTGGTGCAAGGGCACCGGCGAGGCGACGGGCTGCGACTCGGACGCGTTCGACTTCGTGTCGTTCGGCTCCTCCTTCAACGTCACCGACCGCGCTCAGGCGCTCAAGGAGACGCACCGCCTGCTGCGTTCGGGCGGCTGGTTCGCCTGCATGTGGAACCACCGCGACCTCGACGACCCGATCCAGGTGGACGTCGAGAACATCATCCGCTCGTTCATCCCGAACTACGACTACGGCACCCGCCGCGAGGACCAGACCCGCGTCATCGTCGAGAGCGGCCTGTTCGACACGCCGTTCCGCATCGAGGCGCCGGTCCTGCACACGGTCGAGGTGGCGGACTGGGTAGAGGCGTGGCGTTCGCACGCCACGCTCGACCGCCAGTCGAACGGGCGCCTGAACGAGATCGTCGACGCCATCCAGGCGTACTTCGACAAGCGCGGCGACCGCGAGATCGTGGTGCCCTACACCACGCGCATCTGGGTCGCGCGGGCCAAGAAGTAAGTCTCGCGACTGCCTGGGGGAGCAATGGGCACGATCGCTTTCGGCACAAAGGCAGAAACCCTGGAGCGGGTTTCGTCACACGTGACAAGCGCGGCGGTGCTGCCGCTGTGCTACTTCACCGTGGCGCAGTGGCGGGCCGAGGCCGACGGCATCGCCAAGGGTATCGGCGCCTACCCCTGGGCCGCCCGGCCGCTGATCGTGCGCAGCAGCTGCCGGGCGGAGGACCAGCTGACCTCGTCGCTGGCCGGCCACTTCGTGTCGATCCCCCACGTGGCGCTGGCCTCCGGCTTCCACGGCGCGGTGTCGGAGGTGATCGCCTCGTTCAAGGGGGGCGGCGGCGACGACCAGGTCCTCGTCCAGCCCATGCTGGAGGAGGTCGCCGCCAGCGGCGTGGCCTTCAGCCGCGATCCCAACACCCGCGCTCCCTACGTCGTCATCAACTACGAGAGCCGCGGCGACACCGCGGCCGTCACCAGCGGCCGCGGCGAGGACCTCAAGACCTACGTGCACTGGAAGCGGGCGCCGCTGCCGGCCGACGCGCGCATGGCCGCCGTGGTCACCCTGGTGCGCGAACTGGAGGCGCTGTTCGGCCACGAAAGCCTCGACGTCGAGTTCGCCTTCGGGCGCGACGGCGCGCTGTACCTGCTGCAGGTGCGCCCGCTGGTAGTGCAGGGCGAGGGCATGCCGGTGGACGAGCACCACCGGCACCTCGCCATCGTCGCCGAGCGCGTCGGCGTCGGCATGCGGCCGGACCCGTTCATCCACGGCCGGCGCACCGTGTACGGCGTGATGCCCGACTGGAACCCCGCCGAGATCGTCGGCGTGCGGCCGCGGCCGCTGGCCCTGGCGCTGTACCGCGACCTCGTCACCGACGCCATCTGGGCCTACCAGCGCAACAACTACGGCTATAAGAACCTGCGCAGCTGCCCGCTGCTCGTGCACTTCCACGGGCTGCCGTACATCGACGTGCGCGTCTCGTTCAATTCCTTCGTTCCGGCGGACATCGATGACGCGCTGGCGGACCGGCTGGTCAATTATTACATCGACCGCCTGCTGGCGGCGCCGCACCTGCACGATAAGGTGGAATTCGAGATCATCTTCTCGTGCTACACGCCGGTGCTGCCGAAGGCCATCCTGGTCCTCAAGGAACACGGCTTCCGCGACGAGGACCTGGACACGTTGAAGGCGAGCCTGCGGCGGCTCACCAACAACATCATCCACCACCAGCGCGGCCTGTGGCGCGGCGACCTGGAGAAGCTGGAGGTGCTGGAGCGGCGGCGCGACCGGCTGATGAACTCGGACGCCGACACCATCACCCGCATCTACTGGCTGCTGGAGGACTGCAAGCGCTACGGCTCGCTGCCCTTCGCTGGCTTGGCGCGCGCCGGCTTCATCGCCGTGCAGCTGCTGCGCTCGCTGGTCGAGATCGGCGTGCTCAGTCCGGCCGAGTACCAGGCCTTCATGTCCAGCCTGAATTCGGTCAGCTCGCAGATGGGGCGGGACCGCGTCGGGCTGGACAAGGCGACCTTCCTGGCGCGCTACGGCCACCTGCGCCCGGGCACCTACGACATCCTGTCGCCGCGCTACGACGAGGCGCCGGACCTCTACTTCGACTGGAGTTCGACGCACCACCCCAAGGAGGAGCGCGCCGACACCTTCGCCCTGTCGCTCGACCAGATGCGCGAGATCAGCCGGCTGCTGGGCGAGCACGGGCTGGAGAACGACATCGTCGCCTTCTTCGACTTCCTGAAGGCGGGCATCGAGGGGCGCGAGTACTCCAAGTTCGTCTTCACCCGCAACCTGTCGGACGCCATCTCGTTGTTCCGCTCCTACGGCGAGCGGTTCGGCTTCACGGCCGACGACCTGTCGTACGCCGACATCGGCGTGGTGCGCGAGCTGTACCTCTCGGGCGCCGACCCGCGCCAGCTCATCGCCGCCAGCATCGAGCAGGGGCGCGCTCGCTACGCGGTGACGCAGAGCATCATCCTGCCGCCGGTCATCAGCTCGCCCGAGGACGTCTGGTCGTTCCACGTCCCGGCGTCCGAGCCGAACTTCATCACGCTGAAGACCGCCACCGGCCCGGTGGTCGGCCACGAGCAAAGGGACGACCTCGCCGGCGCCATCGTCCTCATCCCCAACGCCGATCCCGGCTTCGACTGGCTGTTCTCCTATCCCATCGCCGGGCTCGTCACCGCCTACGGCGGCGCCAACTCGCACATGGCGATCCGGGCGGGCGAGCTGGGCCTGCCGGCGGTGATCGGCGCGGGCGAGCTGTACTACGCGCAGTGGGCCAAGGCCGAGCTGCTGTCGGTCGACTGCGCCAACCGCCGCGTCACGGTCGTCCGATGAAGCCGGTCCTGGTCACGCAACGCGTCGACGTCGTCCCCTCCTACGGCGAGCGCCGCGACGCGCTCGACCAGCGCTGGGCGCCGTTCCTCGCGGCCTGCGGCCTGCTGGCCGTGCCGGTCGCCAACGACCGCGCCGTGGCCCTGGCGCTGGCGGCGGCGACGGCGCCGGCGGGCATCCTGCTGACCGGCGGCAACGACCTGGTGGCCATCGGCGGCAACGCGCCGGAACGCGACGACACCGAGGACGCGCTGCTCGCCTACGCCCGCGAGCGGCGCCTGCCGCTGCTCGGCGTGTGCCGCGGCATGCAGTTCCTGCTGCATCGCTTCGGCGCGCCACTCGAGGTGGTGGAGGGGCATGTGGCGGTGCGCCACTCGGTGACGGCGGACGGCCGCCCGCTGGTCGTCAACAGCTATCACCGCTACGCGGCGCGCGCCCTCGGCCCCGGCCTGCGGGCACTGGCCGTGGGCGAGGACGGCGTGGTCGAGGCCTTCCGCCACGCGGACGAGCCGATCGCCGGCCTGATGTGGCATCCCGAGCGGGAGGATCCCTTCCTGCGGCGCGACATCGACCTCGTCCGCCACTTCTTCACCGACGGAACCATTCGGATCGAACCATGAGAGCCATCATCCTCGCCGCCGGCCGCGGCAGCCGCCTGGGCGACCTCACCGACGGCCGCCCGAAGTGCCTCGTCGAACTGTTCGGCCGGCCGCTGCTGCAGTGGCAGGTGGCGGCCCTGCGCCAGGCGGGCGCCGAGCGCATCGCCGTCGTGCGCGGCTACCGCGGCGAGATGCTGGAGGGCTTCGGCACCGAGTTCTTCGAGAACCCGCGCTGGAGCGAGACCAACATGGTCATGTCGCTCGCCGCGGCCGCCGCGTGGCTGCGCGAGGAGCCGTGCATCATTTCCTATTCCGACATCTTCTACCCGCCCGACGCGGTGCAGGCGCTGGCGGCGACGCCCGGCGGCATCGCCATGACCTACGACGTGAACTGGCACAACCTCTGGTCACGGCGCTTCGGCGACCCGCTCCGCGACGCGGAGACCTTCGCGGTGGACGAGCGAAACCACGTCGTCGACATCGGACGCAAGCCGAAGAGCCTGGACGAAGTGCGCGGTCAATACATGGGCCTGCTGCGCATTTCACCGGAAGGCTGGGGCTGGATCGAGGGTCTGCTCAGCGAACTGGGGCCTGCCGGTGCCGACAAGTTGGACATGACCGGCATGCTGGGCCGCCTGCTGGCCGCCGGCCGATCGATAACCGGCGTGCCCTTCGATGGACCGTGGGGCGAGGTGGACAACCAGAGCGATCTCGCCGTCTATCACGCGGACCCCGACCTGCCGCAGCGTGTCGGCGTTTAGCTATTTGATGGCGGAACGTTGTGAGCCTCCTGCGAATTTGTGGTTCTCCCGCACTTTGCGTGGATCAGGCTGCGAGGAGGATGCGACGTCGCAGCAGATCGAAGCTGGCGCGTCCGTACATCTGACGCTTGATCAGCTGATCCTCCCTCGAAGCAGTGGACACCTCTGCTAAGCTCCCGCTGGGAGCGGAGAGGTGGAAGATGACGACACGGCGCTTCTTCACGGACGAGTTCAAGCAGGAGGCGGTCGCCCTTCTGGAGAGCAGTGGTCGCCCCTTGGAGCACATTGCCAAGGAGTTGGGCATTCAGCCCTCGATGCTGCGCAACTGGCGTCGGCGCGTGACCAGGCCAGAGGGGCCGCCGCAGCTCCCCAACAAGCAGGCGGCGGCCCCTCTGGCCGCCGGCGATCAGTTGGCGGAAATCGCGCGCTTGAAGCGCGAACTGGAACGCGTCCGCATGGAGCGGGACATTCTAAAAAAACAATCTCCATCTTCTCGGAGCCGCTGAAATGAGGTTCCGCTTCATTGAGGATTACCGGGACGAGTATCCGGTTCGTGTGCTGTGTGACGCGCTCGATGTGTCGCCGTCCGGCTATTATGCTTGGCGGAGTCGGCCGGAAAGCCCGCGCAAGGTGGCAAACCGACGCTTGCTCGCCGACATCCGGCGCATCCACGATCAGCATCGCCGCCGTTACGGCGCCCCGCGGGTCCACGCCACGCTGCGGGCGGAAGGCATGGCGGTCAGTCGCGGGCGTGTCGAACGCCTCATGCGCCGCCACGGCATTCGAGCCCATCGCTCGAAGGCGTTCCGCGTCTGCACCACCGACAGCAACCACGCCCTGCCGATCGCTCCCAATCGGCTGGACCGCAACTTCACGCCCGCTGTACCGAACCAGGTCTGGGTCAGCGACATTACCTACGTGGCCACGGACGAGGGCTGGTTGTACGTGGCCGCCATCCTGGACCTGTTCAGCCGGAAAGTGGTCGGCTGGGCGATGCGGGACCACCTGCGCACCGAGCTGCCACTGGCCGCGCTGACCATGGCGATCCAGCGCCAACGGCCCGGACCGGGGCTGCTGTTGCACTCGGACCGGGGCTGCCAATACGCCTCGGCGGAGTACCGCAAAGCCCTGAAAAGCCACGGCTTCGTTCAATCCATGAGCCGCAAGGGCAACTGCTGGGACAACGCCCCCATGGAGAGCTTCTTCGGCAGCCTGAAGGCGGAACTCGTCCATGAGCAGCACTATCCCACGCGCGAGGCCGCCAAGCGGGACCTGTTCGTCTACATCGAAGGCTACTACAATCGCCAGCGGCTCCACTCGGCCCTCGGCTACATCACCCCGGAACAGGCCGAACTGCGGACCGCGTAACCCGGTGTCCATTCTCCCGAGGGAAGCTCAGGGTGACCGACGCCCGCTCCTGTGGAGTGCCCGCGGTCACAACGTTCGCCGCCGGTCTGGAGCAGGATGGCGCTGCCGTCCGGGCCGCGCTGACGATGCCTTGGAGCAGCGGGCAGGCCGAGGGGCAGATCAACCGCCTCAAGCTGCTCAAGCGCCAAATGTACGGCAGGGCCAATCTGGACCTGCTCCGGCGAAGAACGCTTCTCGCTGCCTGATCCACGCAAAGTGCGGAAGAACCACTGCAACGGGGGAAGCTCACCCCGCCCCTCCCCGGTAGTCTTGGCACCAATGCGACGCGCGAAAGATGTATGCATGAACACGATTATATATAAAGAGGTTGTGACGTCTCAGGTGAAGTCCGGTGTCCCAACTATCTCATCAATAGCATTGGCGATGTCCTTAGGGGTGACGGCCCACGGCAAGTTGTGACGGCTGGCGTAGGCCCCGAGGTATCGTTCGGCCCCGGCCATCACTTCGTCCATGCTCACCTTGGACGTGGTGAGCGCTCGCGCCTTTGCGTAGATATCGTAGCCGAGCCATTGGCAAATCGGGTCGTATATCGACCCGATCATGTCGTGCATGGCGGCGGTGAAGTGCCCGTGCCACTCGAATGCCTGGCCGCTGCGGAAGTATCCAGCTGCGGTGGCTTGGGCATCTGCCTTGGACACGGACGAGTTGGTGCGAGCGGTGGCGATTTCTTCTGTCGTCGGCTCGAAGCCCAGCATCCGACAGATATTGACAATGTCGGAATCGACGGCGCGCAGGTCCTCAAATCGGCAGATATAAACGGGATGCCTGCGCTGAAAAGACTTCCAGATCAAATAGAAATACAGCGGCTCGTTTTTCACCGACGTCGGCATGTTGGCGTCGGGCCAACTGATGTACTCGGCAAACAGCTTCAGTTGGCCTACGCGGTTACCGTGTTGGGGGGCGCCTTTAGTTGCGCGCATGAACTGCGACCACAAAGCATCTCGTGGGTCGCGCGCCACAAGCACAAACATTGTGTTCGGATCTGTCGGATGGAAGGGTAGGACGTGTAGTGGCGTCGAAAGCTGTCCGCAGTCACGGACCCGGAACATTGCACCGTCGCGCGTGGCGTTGTACTGTGCGGCCCACTCAGGCCAGCGCTTGCACCTCCAATATTCCACGCCATCCGCGGTTTCGCGCAAAATGTTCCCGTCGGAGATCCAAATCGGGCGCACTCCAAGCTCTATAAGGATGTTTGCCAGGAGGGTCGCGCCGGACGGGGCGCGCGGCGAAACGATGGCGATATTCTTCTTGCTCGACATCAGTGCGCGTCCTTGACCGCGATCATGGTGCGCACGATCGCGGCAGCTTCGAGACGACTGGACAGCCTAGACAGAACGCTCTCGAACACATTTTGCTCGGCATGTGCGATCACTGCGGCCATGTCGAAGACGGGTTCTGACCGCGGTGTTGTCTCGGGGGCGCGGTGCCCCTCGGCGTCCCACCATTTGGCTGCGCGTTCGCTCGGACACATAGGCGGGGTCACAGAGCACCTCCGATTTCGATTATGTTAACAATCATACGCCAAGTGAGCCCCAGCGTGTCAATCTGGCGAGCGCAGATCTGCTATGGTGACCATTGCCGGCTGATGCGGATGAAGTGTCGGAAGCTTCTCTTCCATATAACCGAGAGCTCTTTCGATGTCGTTGAAAGGGCAGGAGGCAAAGTCCGCGATGGAGTAGCGCCACCATTGCAGACGCTGCATGCGTTCAATGATTTGGTCCGAAAAACGGTATCGGATCACCTTGGCCGGGACACCGGCGACGATGGCGTATGGCGGGACATCGCGGTTGACGACTGCGCGGGCGGCGACAACCGCCCCATCTCCGATAGTCACACCGCTTCGAATGAAGGCTCCATCCCCGATCCATACGTCGGAGCCGATGTTCACGTAGTCAGCGACTGGAAACGCCGGCTTGTCGGTGGCCCGGAAACTTGCCCAGTCACAAGGCCCGCCATACTGAAGCGGCGATGTGCTCAGCCAATCGGTCGGATGCTCGGCAGCACCGATGACAACGTCTGAGGCAATCAAGCAGTATCTACCAAAGCTTGCGACGTTGAATTTGCCAGGACCAGATATGTATGAGTATGAGCCAATCTCCAGTATGCCTCCGAGTCCTCCATTTATTGAAACTGGTGGGTCAATTCTGAGTGAGCTGAAGACATATTGTTGATGTCCACAGGCAAGCCAAACCCCCATTTTCTTTTAGTTTTGGAAATTCTTTGGCGTGATGAAAATTAACTCCTGCATAGCTCTGCTCCCGGCACACTGATGGCGAAAGGCGAATGTACATGCATGTATTTGATTTGTTGGCTAATGGTGTGCTGATGCCTGCTTGTCGGCCAGTTTGGCGGCCGGGATAAGCTTGGTTCAGGTCTCCATCACGCTGCCAACTCGATGACGTCCGGGATGCTCACGTCGGTCTAGCCCGGCGCTCTGCCGCCGCGGAAATGCTCGTCGATCCGGCGCATCCGCGCCGGGCCCCGCGGACCCTCGCCCCGGATCAGCCTGTAGTACGCGGAGCGGCTGATCGACACCAACTCGCACTGCCGCACGATCGAGAGCCGCGGGTGCTCGGGCTCGATTATCTTCCGCCTCCGGTCGACGCCCATCGACCGGAGGCCTTCCGCAAAATTGCGTTCCTCGACGAGTAGGCTGATCTTGGCGTGCAGTGTTTCGACCTCCGCTGCATGCAACGCCTGGACCACCTCCACCTCCACCTTGACCGATGACACCGTCGCCATGCCCTCAACGGCCTGCCGTTTCCAGGTATTGATCAGCATCTGGTGCACACCGCGCTTGGTCGCAAGCTCCGAAATCGTGAGATCCCCTCTAGCGCCACCTTCGCCTTGAACTCTGCCGAATACCGCTTCCGATTCCCTGTCATCGGGTTCGTCCATTCTATCGGGCGAAGCAAGCATATCCAACTATCCGGGAAACAGGCACCAGCGCAGCTGCGGCCGCGCGACGCTGTCATTGTGCGGCTGGGCGGTGATGGAGCGCTAACGTCCGCGACCACCCTCCTACAGCCCTTCAGAGGACGCCGCAGGCCTCAGCGCGCGACGTGGACAGGTAAGGATCGGAGACGTAAAGCCCCTTAGACGGTTCGCCGGGGTAGGCAAGGTCCGTTGTGCCGTTCGACACGTAGATCCAGGCGCAGGGATTCTTCAGGCCGGCGGGAGGCTGCCCGGTGATAGCAAGTTGGAACCAGTTGCCCGGCAGCGGCTGCAGACGGGCCTGAAGTGACCGCGCACCGCCGAAATTGACCATGCGGCTGACCGACAGGGACTTCAGGTCGAACATGGCGAACCAGAAATCCTTGGAATCACCGAATTGCAGCACAACGCTGTCGCGCCCCGCCGGCCTAACGCTCAGCCGGAAGGTCACGATCCGACCCTCCGCCGGTACAGGAACGAACTGGCCAAAGCTCTTCTGCCCGCTCGACTCGCCGTCCTCGAGCAGGAGGATCCCCGGTCCCTCAATGGCGGGTTGCCGGTGCAGCCCGCTGAGCGACCAGTTCGGACCAAGCATGTCCTCCGGGCTGAGGAAGAGGTTGCCCCCCTCCTCGCTGAAGACGTGGCCTTCGAGGGCCTTCGCGAAGCTTGTGAAGCGGGTGAAGCCGCCGATGTTGTAGGTCTTCTCGAGCTTGCCGTTCACCCAGTAGTACAGAACCTCCGCCTCGCCGCCGCGGGCGTTGACGTCCGCCGTGACCTTGCGGATCCGGGGGATAGTCTCCTGGTCGAGATGCTCCAAGTAGAACCCCTCGCGGTACCACAGCGTCTCCGGATCGACGTGGCCGACCAGATCGTCATAGAGGTCTTCGGCCGCCTCGATCGTCGCGCGCGCCGCGTCCTCCGATCCCAGGTGCTCCGCCAGTTCGCCGAACAGCGGCGCGGCAACCAGCTTGTCGACCGCCGCGGCGCGGTCGCGCGGGATCGGGCGGAACCAGTCTGCGCCGAACCGGCCGCTCACGCCCAGCGCATCGGTGATCCGCCGTGCCGTCGTCTCGTCCAGCCACTCCAGCGGCAGGATGGCGTTGTTAGGGAACAGGCGCGACCCGGCGATGACGGCGTCCAGGCTGCGCAGCCAGCCGTCGAACAGGACACCCGCGCCCGCGCCGGGGAACACCGCCCGCGCTGATAGCAGGCTCTCCGACGGCGGCCGCACCGTGAACAGGTAGTTGGCGTCCATGAAGTGCGAGAGATGGAAATCGAGGAAGATATCCTGGGCGTACCGCCCCATGACCATGCCGTGCGGGCCGAACGCGATCTTTTCGCCGACGATCCGGTAGCTCTTGGCGAGATGGTCGAGGATTTTCAGCGGCGGCTGGCCCGTGAGATCGAGCGACAGGTATCGCCCTTTCTGCGGGAAGTATCCTGTCTCGGCGTGCTGCTGGTTGAAGTCTGAGACGAAGGTCGACGACCAGTGCCGCAGGTGGATGTTCGACTCGCACAGCAGCGCAACGTCCCGGCAGCTGTTCAGCAGATCCATCGTGATCGTCGTACCCGAGCGGGCATGCCCCACCAGAAACAGCTTCGTCGCTTCGCCCGACAGCGGGATCGGCGACCGGCGCCGGTCGATGGGCGTTTCGGACGGGTGCGGAGGAACGAGTTCAGCGCTCATGTCGAAAGAACCAACCTTGCACTTGCAGGGATGCGGTGCCGAAGCCCGTGGCTTGCGGCGCCTGAAGACCGGGGGTGTGGCACGGTGAGAGGGGGCAGGCCGCGGGGCTGGCCTCCGCTCACCCGCGTAGCGAAGCACCAACCAATGATCGCAGAGGCGCCCTGTGGAGGCAAGTCGGCTGGCGTGTCCGCGCCGAACCGCAGCAGCAGGGCGCCGCCGGCCGCATCACCCCTCCCGTGAACCATCCCGTCCAGGGAAGGTGTCTGCCCGTTTTCCGGGCTGGCGAATGGCGGTTGGGAGGTGGTGTGCCGAACGCGGCGTGTGAAGAGGCCCGCTGCCGTTCACCCAGTAAGCCTGGGCACTGACGTCGCGCACCACCGGGCGCTCCGTCCCCTCATGCGCGAGCCGCCTTCACGCCTGACGTACCAGCGGGTTGCCGGCTTGGTGGGGAACGCTGGGGTGGCGTTGCGGCTCGTTGGGCAGACGGACCGAACGTTGGTCGTGTCCCCACCCGTGGTGAAGGAGTTGTGGGGAACCGGCCCGCCGAAGCGCCCCAAAGCTGGCATAGGCGGGCCTCTTATCCACGGCGGGGCGGCCATCCCCGATCAGGTCGGGGAAGGTTCTTCGGTGGAGTTTTGTCACCACAACACAACCTCGCCCGAGGGGGCCGTCCCCGACCTGATCAGATACGATCGACGAGATGGTGGCGCTTCGCACGATGCTTGAGAAGTGCACGGACGCCGAATTGCTGTGGGAAATGATCGGCTTTGCCGCGCAGCGGCTGATGGAGTTGGAGGTGCAAGGCCTGACCGGCGCCGGACAAGGCGAACGCTCGGCCAAGCAACTGATGCAGCGCAACGGCTACCGCAAGCGTGCCTGGGAAACACACGCCGGCACCGTCGAGCTGCACATTCCCAAGCTGCGCAAGGGCAGCTACTTCCCCGGCTTCCTGGAGCCACGCCGGATGGCCGAGAAGGCGCTCACGGCGGTGATCCAGGAGGCCTACATCCAGGGCATCTCGACGCGCTCGGTGGACGAGCTGGTCAAGGCCATGGGCATGGGCGGCATCTCCAAGAGCCAGGTCAGCCGGCTGTGCGAGGAGATTGATGACCGGGTGAAGACTTTCCTTGGCCGCCCGATCGAGGGCGACTGGCGGTACCTGTGGATCGACGCCACCTACGTCAGAGTCCGCCAGAATGGGCACATCAGCGCTACGCCATGAGCGGCGATGGCAAAGCTGCCCGGCTCCGTCAGCCGGAGAACGGGACGGCCATCCTGCGTGCCGGGACTCAGCAGTTGCCGGAGCAGGCCATCGGACGGACTGGCCGCCGTCCTGGCCGCCACGAAGGACGTGACGCTGGTGAACGGATGCGGGCGCGTGGTCCGACCGGCCGTGGCCCGGAGCGGCTGGTGTCGACCGGCATCGGCCTGATGCTGATCCGTCGGGCCACGGTGTGCGACCGTGGCGCGGACGCGGCCGGCGAGCGGATCCGCATCACGCGGCCGCCGACCGCCACACGGCCGGTGGCGGAGCCGGGCGGCATCACCCGCTTCTCCGGCCCCACCGCCCTGGCCGGCGGGGTCGGCGCCGGAGCCTGCGCGCCGGGCTGACGCCGGCCGGTCCTGCTCGCCGGCGCGCGTCTCGCGGATGCCGGTGCTCGCATCCGGCGCACACTGCGGCTGTAGGCCTTCCCTGATCGCCCCGGCACGCTCCCAAGGCTCACCGTGGTGGCTGCCACAAGCAGGCGGCCATCCAGGCCGTGGCCGACGACCGCCCGCCGGTCGTCCCGCGCCCGCCTGCCCGCCACACCATCATCCCGCTGTTCGGCCTCAAGCGGCCATCCCGCCGTCCCGACCTGCTCCCCGCGCGGCCGGCGCGCGCAGCCGGGGTCAAGGAAGCCCGAAGGGCTCCGCCACCGGCGGCGCGCCGCGTCCTTGATCGCGGCGAGCACGCCGGCACCCTTAAGACAGGTCGGAGCGCGCTGTGCCGGGAGCGACCTCATGGGGCCTCACATGCCCGAGCCGGGGACACACGCTGCGGCGCCGGGCCAAGTCGACACGGCACCGGCCGGCGCGGCACCCCCGCGCATCGGCACCGACGGCGCGACTGACGCGAACTCTCGCCGACTGCTCCGGCCCTCCGCGACGGCCCCGTCCGCGCTTCTCCGGCAGGGGAGGGCGCCGTTATGCCTGTCCAGCCGGACCGCGGCTTCCCCCTGGCGGGCGGCCGACGCGGTGCCGACACCGAAGCGGCCGGCGGCGTTTGCGATGGGCGCGGATGGAGCCATCCGGAGGCGGGCACTGGCGGCAGTCCGCAAGGCTGCGGTTTCCCTGGCACGCATCGTGACGCTGGTGCCGTGGCCCGCCATCGCCGTTCGGCCGCAAAAATCCCAACGGAGCCGCCTTTTCCCGCCTGATGGGATTCGAGCGCGTGTGGGACCTCGGAATAAGCCACGCCGAGGCGGCATGCCCGAGCCCGGCGCGGGTGGCCTTCAGCCGGGCTCCCCGGATGCGCCGGCCTGCAGGTCGGCATCGTGCGCGGCGATGGCGCGCCGGATCGTTTCGGCCGTCCGGGGCCTGCGGTCGAGGCACCGGGACACGGGGCCGGCCACCACCACCGACAGCTTCCGGTTGCCGATCGGCAACGGCAGCGACACGCCGGCCAGATCCGGGATGTATTCCGAACAGCTCTGGTGGTAGCCGCGCTCCTGCGCCTGCCGCAGTTCGCTCTCGATCGCCTCCACGTCCATGGGGGTCGTGTCCGAATAGCGTTCGAACGCCAGCTTGCGGTAGATGGCCTGCCGGCCGTCGGGCGGCAGCTGCGCGAGGATCGCCCGCCCCACCGAACTCGCGTGCGCGGGCACCCGGTCGCCCACCTGGGCGTGGTAGCGGACCGAGTGGCCGGACTCCACCACGTCCAGGAACATCGCGAACGGGCCGCTGAGCGCGGCGATCGCCGTCGTCTCCCCGGTTTCCCGGGCGATCTGCGCGATCATCCGATGCGCCGCCTCCGGCAGCGGTTCGGCGTCGGAAATGCACTGCACCAGCTTCAGCCAGCGGGGGGTCGGATAATACCCCGCCCGCGGGCGCGGCTCGTAGAGATAGCCCTTCTCGACGATCGTCCCGACGAGGTTGAAGGTGCTCGACCGTGGCCAGCCGAGGTCGTCCGAAATCTCGGCAAGCGTGGCCGGCCGCCGGCGCTGCGAAAAATATTCGAGCAACTCCAACACGTTGGCAGCCTGCTTGACGCTCATGAGACACATCATCCGATCAATCACCCGTCACCTTTTCTAGCCGAGCGCGTGGCGCCGGCGCAAGGCGCTTGACGCAGAAATTCCTGTATGGGTATAATAAATTCATACACAGGAATTTTCCACATCCTGGACCAGCGGCGGAAGCCATCCGGCCCCAAACTCGGCCAACGCCGCGGAGCGCACCAAACGAACAAAGCGAATGGGAGGAAAACCAATGCCGTCACCTCGATGCGGAGCCGCGCTGGCGCTGGCTCTGTCCGCATTCCTCGGCGCCTGCCCCGCGGCGATGGCGCAGGTGCCCGTGAAGCTCGGCGTGCTGGCCGACATGTCCGGCATCTTCTCCGACATCGGTGGAAAGGGGGCCCTGGAAGCGACCCTGATGGCGGTGGAGGACTTCAGGAAACTGCCGGGCGGGGACGCGCTCAAGATCGAGGTGGTTTCCGCCGATGCGCAGAACAAGCCGGACATCTCCAGCACCATCGCGCGCACGTGGTTCGACACCGAGGGCGTCGACGCGCTGATCGACCTGCCGACCAGCGCCATATCGCTGGCCATCGCGCCGCTGGTGAAGGACAAGAACAAGGTGGCGCTGTTCACCGCCTCCGGCACCTCCGAACTGACCGGCAAGGCCTGCACCCCGAACTCCGTGCACTGGACCTACGACACCTGGGCGCTGGCGCACGGCACCGCCGAGGCCATCGCCAAGGCGGGCGGGAAATCGTGGTTCTTCCTGACCGTCGACTTCGCGCTCGGCCACTCGCTGGAGCGCGACGCCACCTCGGTGATCGCCGCCAACGGCGGCCGGGTCGCCGGCGCGGTCCGCCATCCCACCGACACCAAGGACTTCTCCTCCTACCTGCTGCAGGCCCAGGCGTCCGGCGCGCAGGTCGTGGCGCTCGCCAACGCCGGCGGCGACACCATCACCGCCATCAAGCAGGCCGCGGAGTTCGGCATCGTCGAGAGCGGGCAGAAGCTGGCCGGCATGCTGCTGTTCATCTCCGACATCCATTCGCTGGGGCTGAACACGGCGCAGGGCCTGCAGCTCACCACCGCCTTCTACTGGGACCTGAACGAACGCACGCGCGCCTTCGGCAAGCGCTTCGCCGAGCGCAACAACGGCCGCCACCCCAGCATGAACCAGGCCGGCGCCTATTCGGCGGTGCTCGCCTACCTGAAGGCCGTGGCGACGGTGGGCTCGGCCAAGGACGGGGCCGCGGTGGTGAAGGCGATGCGCGCGGCGGGCACCTTCGACGATCCGCTCTTCGGCGAGACCCGCCTGCGGGAGGACGGCCGCGTCGTCCACCCGATGATGCTGGTCCAGGTGAAGAAGCCGTCGGAATCGAAGGGTCCGTTCGATTACTACAAGGTGCTGGCCACCATCCCCGCCGAACAGGCGTTCCGGCCGCTGAAGGACAGCGAGTGCCCGCTGGTCGGCAAGTAGCGCGACGCGAGCCTGCAAAAATCTCCACCGCCGTCACCCATGAACCGAGACATGAACCGAGAGGGGTCATGAGTTCGAACACCCATGCCGCGGCGCCGCCGCCGGCCGACACCATCATGCGTCATGAGCGGCTCTTCATCGGCGGGGCCTGGGTCGCTCCTGAGGACGGCGGGCTCATGGAGAGCATCGACCCGTCCGTGGGGCGCCCCTGGGCGATCGTCGCCTACGGCGGCGCCCGCGACGTCGACAAGGCCGTCGCCGCCGCGCGCGCCGCGCTGGAGGGGCCCTGGGGCCGCATGCCCGGCCACGAGCGCGCCGCCCTGATGCGCCGCTTCGCCGACCTCTACAAGGAGCGCGCGCGGGCGCTCGCCGTGCTGGAAACGCGCGATTCCGGCCGGGCGTTGCGCGAATCCCTGGCGGACGTCTCCGGCCATTCCAACGCCTACCACTGGTGGGCGTCCCTGGCCGACAAGCATTCCGGCCGCACCATCCCCATCGACGACAGCGTGCACGCCTTCACGTCCCGCGTGCCGGTCGGCGTGGTGGGCGCCATCACGCCGTGGAACGTGCCGCTGATGGCCGCGGCGTGGAAGCTGGGGCCGGCACTCGCCGCCGGGTGCACGGTGGTGCTGAAGCCGGCCGAGCACACGCCGGTCACCTCGCTCGAACTGGGCCGGCTGTTCGAGGAGGCGGGGTTCCCGCCGGGCGTGGTCAACATCGTTCCGGGCTACGGCAGGGACGGGGCCGGCGAACACCTCGTCGCCCACCCCGGCGTCGACAAGATCGCCTTCACGGGGGAGGGGGCCACGGCCAAGGCGATCCTGCGCGCCGGGGCCGACAGCATGAAGCGCTTCACCTTCGAGCTGGGCGGCAAGTCCCCGCACATCATCTTCGCCGACGCCGACCTGGAACAGGCGCTCAACGCCGCCACCAACTCGGCCTGGACGCTGTGCGGGCAGAGCTGCGCGCTCGGTTCCCGCGTGCTGGTGCAGCGGCCCGTCTACGACCGGGTGGTCGCCGAGTTCGCGCGGCGCGCCGGCCGCGTCCGGGTTGGGCCGCCGCTCGACGAGGCCACCCACATGGGCCCGCAGGCGCACGCCGAGCAGCTCGCCAAGACGCTGTCCTACATCGACGCCGGGCGCGCCGAGGGGGCCGAACTGGTCACCGGCGGCCATCGCCTGACCGGGCCGGGGCTGGACGCCGGGTACTTCATCGAGCCCACGGTCTTCGCCAACGTGTCCAACACCATGCGGATCGCCCGCGAGGAGATCTTCGGCCCCGTGGCGGCGCTGATCCCGTTCGACGACGAGGAGGAGGCGGTGGCGCTGGCCAACGACACCAGCTACGGCCTCACGGCCGGGCTGTGGACCGGCGACGTGGGACGCGCCCACCGGGTGGCCAGCCGCATCCGTGCCGGCATGGTGTGGGTGAACACCTACCGCTTCATCCGCTGGTCCACCCCCTACGGCGGCTTCAAGGCCAGCGGTTGGGGCCGCGAGAACGGGATCGAGGCGCTCGATTCCTACCTGGAGACGCGCACCACGGTGATCAGCACCACCGGCCGCTTCCCCGACGCCTACGCCACCTGATACGGACGGCGCCTGAAGGCGCCGTCCGTATCACCCTCTCAATCAATGCTATCGCATTGATCTGTCGGGTTTTTACCGGCGGCGCTCAATGGAAGCCATCAAGCGCCGCCGGTATGATGTCCCCTTCCAATCGGAGAGAACCGATCATGCGTCTCGCCAACAAGCTCGCCGTGGTGACGGCGGCCGCCTCCGGCATGGGCCGCGCGGGTGTGGACCTGTTCCTGCGGGAGGGCGCCCGGGTGGCGGCCGTGGACATCGACGCCGACGCGCTCGCCGGCCTCGCCGCGGAGATGGCGGCCAAGGGCCACGCCATCGAGACCATCCGGGCCGACCTGTCCCGGCCGGAGGAGGTGCGCGGCTCCATCGCCGACGCCGCCGGGCGCCTGGGCGGCATCGACGTGCTGTGGGCGCACGCCGGGACGCCGGGGCCGGCGGGCGTGGAGAACCTCGACCTCGCGGCGTACGAGCACGCGATGGCGCTGAACGTCACCTCGGCCACCCTGGCGGCGGGGGAGGTCATCGGCCACATGCGCCGGCGCGGCGGCGGGTCGGTGGTGTTCACCGCCTCGGTGTCCGGCCTCGTAGGGTCCATGTTCAGCCCGGTCTACTCCGCCGCGAAGTTCGCGGTGGTGGGGCTGACCAAGTCGCTGGCCCAGCGCTTCGCCGCCGACAACGTGCGCGTGAACGTGGTGTGCCCGGGGCTGGCGGACACGCCGATGAAGCTGGGCTTCACCGGTCGCTCCGGCGATCCGGCCGAAGCCGCCGCGAACCAGGAACGCATGCTCGCCGCCGTGCCCATGGGCCGCCTGTGCAGGGCGGCGGAGGTGGCGCACGCGGTGCTCTGGCTGGCGTCCGACGACGCCTCGTTCGTGACCGGCGTGGCGCTGCCCGTGGACGGCGGCTTCACGGCGCGCTGACGCAAGCGGGCGGCGGGCGGCGCTGCCGCCGCCCCACTCGGAAACCCTACGCAGGAGGCCGCTCCATGGCCGGGCCGCTCGACACCATCACCGTGATCGATCTCAGCACCGTGATCGCCGGCCCCTATGCCGGCCACATCCTGGGCGACCTCGGGGCACGGGTCGTCAAGGTGGAGCCGCCCGCCGGCGACATCATGCGCGCCGCCGGCCCGGCCCGTTCGCCCGGCATGGGGGCGGCCTTCCTCAACTGCAACCGCAACAAGGAAAGCCGCGTGCTCGACCTCAAGGACGGGTCTCAGCGGGACGAGCTGCTGAACATGCTGGGGGAGGCGGACGTGCTTCTCCACAACATGCGCCCCGCCGCCGCCGAGCGCCTCGGGCTCGGCTACGAACCGGTGGCGGCCCGCAACCCGCGCCTGGTCTACTGCGCGATCGTCGGCTATGGCCAGGACGGCCCCTACCGCGACCGCCCGGCCTACGACGACGTGATCCAGGCCGAGGCAGGATGGGCGGACCTCCAGGCCCGCACCGGCGGCGAACCCCGCTACGCGCCGACGATCGTCGCCGACAAGACCACCGGCCTCTACGCGGTGGCCGCGATCAACGCGGCCCTGCTGGCCCGCTCGGTCTCCGGCGCCGGGCAATACGTCGAGGTCCCCATGTTCGAGGTGATGGCCTCCTTCCTGGCCGTGGAGCATCTGGCCGGGCGGACCTTCCGCCCGCCGCTGGGGCCGACGGGGTACGGCCGCGTCCTGTCCCCCCACCGGCGGCCGTACCGCACGAACGACGGCTACGTCTGCGTGATGCCCTACACGGCGGCGCATTGGCGGGCCTTCTTCGCGGCGGCCGGCCGCGACGATTGGGCGTCCGACGCCGCACTCGGCAGCGACGCCGCGCGCGCGGCGATGATCGGCACGCTCTACGAACGGCTGGCGGAGTGCCTGGCGGCGGACACCACCGGCCAGTGGCTGGCGCTGCTGCGCGGCCTGGACGTTCCCTGCGCGCCCGTCAACGCCATCGATGATCTGCTGGAGGACGAGCACCTCACCGCCGTGGGGTTCTTCCAGCCGACGCGTCACCCCAGCGAGGGCGACATCCTGGGCGTCCGTTCCCCTTTGCGGTTCGCACGCACGCCCTGTGCGCCCGCCGGCCCCGCGCCGCAGCCCGCAGGCGGCCCCACCGCCCGCTGAGCATGCCACGCGAGGGGACCTGATCATCCATCGGCACGCCGGCGCGTATCGGCGTTCGATGCCAACAGGCTGGAGACCGCGTCAAGCCGGTCTCCGACAAGCCCGGTGCGGTTCATTTCCGCCCGTCCGGCCGCGCGAGCGCGCCGCCCCAGGTGTGGAAAGAGCGTCAGCGCGGAGCGCGGCGTCACCGCGATGCTGCGCGACGAGTGGGGCCATTCTGGCCGCCACCGGCCCGTACGCGCTGGGCAGCGGCGCCGGCGTTCTGCATCCCGCGGACGGCGGGCGCAGCGGCAGGCGTTCCACCGTGGGGGGACTCCAGCGCCTTGGTCAACGAAGCGCGGGTCCGAGATCTGGCGACCGGCACCTTTCTGGCCGAGCAGTGCAACGCCGTGCTGATCGGCGGGACCGGCATCGCCACCAGCCATCCGGCGACCGCCATTGCCCGTAGATGCATCCGCGACGGCGCGCGGGTTTCTTTTTGCCGCAAAGGGAACTTTGCGTTCCCTGACGCCACCAACGGGGCGAGCGGCCGATGCTGACGGGCTCCGCCCGTCGCTACGCCAGCAATGTACGCCAGCAACGGATCAAGGGTGGCTCGGATGATGTCTCGTCTCGTTCTCGCGGGCTTTCTGGTGGCCGGCATGGCGGTGGCCGCGACGCCGCCGGCCGCCGCGGCGCCGGGCGGCGTGTGCATCCCGCTCGGCCTCGACATTCTGTGCTCGCTCAATCCCCGCGCCGGCATGATCGTGAAGACGGCACGGACCAGCGCCGTCCCCATGCCGCAGAGCGACAAGGCCACCGCCGAGATCTGGCAATCCTCCGATCTCAACGGCCAGTGCAAGAAGGCGCAGCCGCGGCAGGGCATGTCGCTGGTCCGCACGCAGGAGGTGCGCGACGGCAGCCAGCTCATCGTGCCCGACGATCAGTGCTGGGACGTCTACATCAAGTCCTGCAACGGCCTCAATCCGGTCTGCTCCCTCTCGTTCCAGGTCGAGACCGTGGCGCGCTGAGACCATCAGGTCACAGCAGCCAGGTCACAGCAGCCAGGTCACAGCAGCGCCGATCAAAGGGTTGGCGACACGCCGCGCATGTTCACGCCTCCTGCCGCATTTCCAGAGCCCCGGCAGCCCCGTCCACGGCTGGACGGGGCTGCCGGGGCATCGAGCTTGGAGAGGCACGATCACCAGGGACAGGAAGCGGGCGCGCCGGCGTGATCGCGCGCGCATGGTCGCCGAGGCCGCGCGCCGGCGGCGGCCGTCCGAAGTTCCACAGGAAGCAGCCGGCAATCTGGCAGTGTGCAGCTGCTGGCTGTGCGGCAATCCCCGGCGCTTCGGCATGGAGCCCACCGGGCAGGAACAGCGACCGGCCATTCGCGATCGTGATTGGGACGGCTGAAGGGAACTCACCGCTTGCGCTGGTCCTGTAGAGACCCGTTGGCATTGCGATCGCGCGACACATGGGGCTGTTGGATGCCGCGGTCGGGAGAGGGCCGGGGGGCGAGCCCCCAGCCCTCCGGCCGTCACTTGCAGGCGCCGATGGAGTTGCCGACGCCGCACTTCCGGCCGTCGGTCCAGGTGGCGCCGCTCAGGTTGGCCCCGGACAGGTTGGCCATGCTCAGGTTCGCTCCGGTCAGGTCGGCGCCCGTCAGGTTGGCGCCGCTCAGGTCGGCGCCGCCCATGTCGGCGCCGGCCAGCTGCGTGAACATCAGGATGGCGTTGGACAGCTTGACGCGGTTCATCCGGGCTTGGTTCAGGCGGGAATAGGTCAGGGTGGCGCCCATCAGGTTGGCCTGACTGAGGTCGGCGCCCATCAGGTTGTGATGGGCCAGTTGGAGGCCGCTGAGATTGGCACCGGCCAGGTTGGCGCCCGGACACGACGCCGCGTGGACGCCGAGGGTACAGCCGTTGATGACCACCTGCGCGCTGGCGGGGGCGGCGAGCAGCGGCAGGGCGAGGGCGGCGAGAAGAACGGCGATGCGCGTCGGCGCGGGCATGCAAGGGCTCCTTTCTAAGGGCGGCTGATCCCCCCTTGGTGTCCATGGCGCGGCGAAAGTTCCCGAGCGTCTGGTGCGGTTCGCTTCCACCGGGCAAAAGCCGGGCGAGAGTTGGGCGCCGCTCCCCGGCCGCCTCCGCGCAACACGCTGCGACACGGTGCAAGCCGGCGCAAGGGCAAACGGAACGGTTCCGTTGCAAAGTTCGATGCCGCGGATCTCCGCGACCACCGTCAGACTTTGCAACAGAACCCCGCCGCTCGGACGCGCACGGGACGCCGACCCGCATGGACGCGCCCGAGCAAGCGAAGGCTATTCGGCAAGCGTCACGGAATGTCGCATTTCGTTGCTTGACATACGTTGGCATGCTGCCCGACCCTGGAGCTACTTGGGGTAGAACTTTCGGTGGACGCACCCGCCTTACGCGCGTCCTTTTGAAGCGGACCCTGTCCGCGTTCACAAGCCAAAGTTTGCATCAATGCCGTTCAGGCAATCGTAAATTGGAAGACCGAGAGACCCGTCGATGGCCACGCTGACGCTTACTGGATCGAACGCCAACACGCTGACCGGCACCAACGTGAGCGGCGGCACCGCCACCTCGGATGACGACACCATCATCGCGACGGCCAGTCAGCTGACCGGTTCGACCATCAGCGGCGGATTGGGCAACGACGTCCTGCAGCTCTCGACCGACACGTACTTCAGCCTCTCGATGGCCACCGCCGTCAGCGTGGAAAGCGTCGTGCTGACGGCCGCGGGCAGCGTCCAAGGGAGGAGTAGCAACGACGCGATCACGGGCAGTTCGGCGAACGACACCTTGCAAGGCATAGGGGGACAGGACAGCCTCGTCGGCAACGACGGCAGTGACCGCCTGGAGGGCGGCGACGGCAACGACACCCTGTGGGGCGGCGCCGGCAACGACACGCTGTCGGGCGGCAACGGCAACGACGTCCTCGTGATCGAGTCCAGCGATATCTCCGCCTCCGCCGAAATCTACGACGGCGGCCAGAACACGGACACCCTCTGGATCGGATCGGCCGGCCTTTACAGGCTGACCGAACTGCCGATCACCAGCATCGAAGCCGTGGTGGTCGGCGCGACGGCCGGCACGACGGTTTCCGGAGGCACGGCCAACGACAGCATCACCGGAAACATCGGCGACGACGTGCTGTATGGTGCTTCCGGCAACGACGCCCTGTACGGCCGTGACGGGAACGATTGGCTGTTCGGCGAAGACGGCAACGACTACCTGTCCGGCGGCACCGGCGCGGACACCCTGTACGGCGGCGATGGGGATGACTACTTTAACGTGTACGCCGCCGAGGTGTCGCCCTACGAGGTGGTCGACGGCGGCGCCGGCCGCAACGAGCTGAAGCTGATCGAAGGCGGCACCTTCGACCTGTCGACCTGGACGCTCACCAACGTCGGCGCCATCGGCGGCGGCGCACTCGATGACGCCGTCATCCTCTCCGGCGAGGACACCGCGTCCTACGCCTTCACGATGCTCGACGGCAACGACACCGTGGTCGGCGGCGCGGGCAACGATACGCTGTCGGGCGGTGCCGGCAACGACGTGCTGTCGGGCGGCGCCGGCAACGACATCTTCCAGTACAGTCAAGGCTATGAATTCGTCGGCGACACCATCGTGGGCGGCAGCGGCACCAACGTGATCTGGCTGTCCGGTACCTCCACGTTCAATCTGGCGACCGCCAGCATCAGCGGCATCGATGCCGTCATCGTCAGCGTGTCCGGCCCTGTCGCGGTGACAGGCAGCACGGCCGCCGACGTCATCAGCGGCAACACCGGCGGGGACCGCCTGTACGGTGGCGATGGCGCCGACACGCTGTTCGGCATGGGCGGCAACGACACGCTGTCGGGCGGCGCCGGAAACGACAACCTGGTGGGCGGTGCCGACAACGATCTGTTCTTGCTGGCCGCTGCCGATATGACCGGCTCCACCGATACGCTGAACGGCGGCGACGGTACCGACGCCATCCTGCTCGGGGGCGCCGGCACCTACAACTTCGCCCCCCTTGCGCTTTACGACATCGAGAGGGTCTCGGGCAGCACCGGCAACGACAGCGTCTTCGGCCTCGTCGACGCGGGTTCCGCGACGGCGGCGTTCTGGGTGGACGGCGCGGGCGGCAACGACGCGCTGCTCGGCGGTGCGGGCGATGATTCCCTGTACGGTGGTGACGGCGACGACACGTTGTCCGGAGGCAATGGCAGCGACACCCTCGTCGGCAACACCGGCGCCGACGTGATCTATGGCGGCGACGGCAACGACGTCTTCGCCTTCGCCGCCACCGGCAACGGCACCGACCTCATCGCCGACATCCAGGACACCGATACCATCCGCGTGGCCGGCGCCAGCTTCTCCGGTACCGTGACGAGCGGCGACGGCTCCAGCGTGGCCGCCAATTCCGTGCAGGTCAGCGCCTCGGGCGGCACGACGACGCTCCACATCGACACCGACGGGCAGGCCGGTGCTGCCGAGCTGACCGTTACCCTGACCGGCACCTACGCCACCTCGAACTTCACGCTGTCGGGCACCGACATTGCCTTCACGCCCAGCCCGCCCATCTTCACACCTGGGACGGATACACACGCCGACGCCACGAGCAACGCGCTGACGACCGCGGCGGCGACCGGCACCATCGACGGCACCGACAACGTCGATGCCGGCGACGGCACCGACACCCTCAACGCCACGCTCGCCAACAACGAGACCACCGGGGCGGCGACCAT
>Ga0196970_1000361_pt1 | contig 57317 bp, 44 predicted proteins | sample S1v_513CmetaG_FD_148672 | JGI IMG/M metagenome (GOLD analysis project Ga0196970, IMG submission 148672) | Soil microbial communities from Anza Borrego desert, Southern California, United States - S1+v_5-13C | ecosystem: Environmental > Terrestrial > Soil > Desert | place: USA: California...
CCGCGCGTGGCGCTTCTGTTGAAGAAAAAATCCATCTTGTTCACAACTCGGAAATTTCCGGCGCGAAAGTTGTTCACATCGGCTGCGGCAAGCTGATAAGGCTTCCTCGCCGATATTGAATAACTTTCGGAACAGCTATAAGGGGTTGGGGGAGAGGGTGCTCTGATTCATTCTCGATCATGGCGTTGTCTAGGTTCCCGCGCACCTCCTCTCCCCGGCCCTCTCCTCCGCTCGGAGCGGAAGAGAGGGAGTTCAATGCGGCTGCAAGGTAAGTATCAGAGCGCTCGTTTTCAGACTGATTTTCTCCCCTCGCCTGCGCGACGCAGAAGCGGGAGCGGGGCCGGGGGAGAGGGTGCTCTGATTCATTCTCGATCGCGGCGTTGTCTAGGTTCCAGCGCTCCTCCTCTCCCCGGCCCTCTCCTCCGCTCGGAGCGGAAGAGAGGGAGTTCGATGCGGCTGCGAGGGTAAGTATCAGAGCGCTCGTCTTCAGACTGATTTTCTCCCCTCGCCTGCGACGCAGGAGCGGAAAGGGGCGGGGGAGAGGGTGCACCCACCCTCCCCGGCCTTCTCCTCAAACCTGCCCGCTGCTAAGCAGCGAAAGCAGCCCGTCTCGTCGCCCGGAACAATTTTATTCACAACCACCCATTCCGCTTCCTAATCTTCGCACGGGATGAAATGCGAATTGCTTCGAGGGATCTGCAATGCGGCGGTGGCGCTGGTTTTTCCCGAACTTTGCCAGGTTTGCGAACAGGAACGCGCAGGTGCTGCCGCGGGGTTCGTATGCAATCGATGCCGCGCCGGGGTGCGCTTCATCGGACCACCGTTTTGTGATCGCTGCGGCCTCCCATATCCCGGCGACATCACAACGGACTTCGAATGCGCAAATTGTCGCGACTTGAAACTGCATTTTCGCTTTGCGCGTTCCGCTGTCACGACCGGCGGTCCCGTTCTCGAATGCATCCGGCGTTATAAGTATCAGCGGGCGCTTTGGTTCGAACCGTTCCTGGGAGAACTGCTCGTAAGGCAGGCAGACCCAGAACTGGCAGGCGGGAGTTGGGATTGTCTCGTGCCAGTGCCACTGCACGCAACGCGCCAGCGCGAACGTGAATTCAATCAGGCTGAAAGGCTCGCACGCCGTTTGGGCGCGGCTACGAAACTGCCCGTCCGCACAGGACTCCTCGAACGCGTCCTCCCCACCTTCACCCAAACGAAACTTACGCGGGAGCAGCGGGCGGAGAATGTTAAGGGCGCTTTCATCATTCGCAAGGGCGTGCGGCTGAATCGTGAACGCATTGTTCTCATCGACGATGTCTTTACCACAGGGGCGACCACGAGCGCGTGCGCCGGGATCCTGCGCAAAGCCGGGGCGGCGGATGTGTGTGTCTGGACCGTCGCGCGCGGACTGTGACGACAGGGCGAAAAATGCAGGCATGTCGCACCTCGCCGTTAAGCATCCTTCAGAGACTACATTGCGTCGAGCGCACAGACCTTCGGCCTTTCCTTGCCAAACGGATGCCTGTTCGCTAGAACGCCGCAGTCCCCTGCTCCCAATTATCGTATGCGCATAAAACCTCCCCTCTTCCACTGGATCGCACTTGCCACTGTCTGCTGGACCATTGCGGTCCCTGCGTTTGCGTCCGAACCATCAGCAGAGATTTTTCTATGGCCCAATGGCGCGCCAGGTTCAGAAGGCAAACTCGAGGAAGTGACGGTTCGAGTCGTTGACAATGGCGAACGCGTTCTCTCAACCATCCACAAGCCCAGCATCACACCATATCTGCCTGAGTCTGGCAAAGCGACTGGATGCGCAGTGATCGTTGCACCGGGCGGTGGCCATCGCGAATTGTGGGCCGACCATGAAGGCCACTTTGTCGCGCGACGACTCAGCGAAGCCGGCATCGCCGCGTTCGTGCTCAAATACCGCCTCGCTCGCGAAACCAATTCGACGTACTCAGTCGATCAACACGCCCTTCGCGACATGCAGCGTGCCGTTCGTTACGTCCGCAGCCGCGCGTCCGACTGGCGAATCAACACGCGGTCTGTCGGGGTGATGGGCTTTTCCGCCGGAGGCGAAGTAGCGTTCCTCTCGGCACAATCCTTCGATGCCGGGAACCTGGACGCTGACGACCTGATCGACCGCGAGACGTGCCGTCCCGATTTTCAGGCGCTCATCTATCCCGGCCGCTTGCAACGGATGGAACCATCGACAAACTCTCCCGCCGCGTTCCTCGTATGCGGATACGATGATCGTCCCGACATTTCGGAGGGCCTTGCCACTATCTACCTGAAGTTCAAACAGGCGAAACGACCGGCTGAATTGCATATCTATAGTGGCGTGGGGCACGGCTTCGGGTTTCGGACGAACAACACACGGCCTGTGAACCAATGGGTCGATCGATTCCGCGAATGGCTCCAGGTTTGCAGCTTTCTCGAATCGGGAAAATGATTCCGGCTCGAACTGACGAAATGCAACGGTCCGCGTGACCTTCGCAAGTGAATGCGTTAGTTGCCGATGACCCGATAAAAAGTCGCGGCGTTCGTCGGAGTTATCATCAGGGACGTCTCTGCGGGAAACACCCCGATCGAAGTCCAGTTCGTGCCGTATAAATCTGTGTTTGCCTCGACGTGATACGGCGGCGTCCCGCCAGTCCAGGTCAGCAATAGATCGTTTTCTTCCTTCGAGAGGAAAACTTGCACAGGGGTCGACATCGGCCCCGACACGTAAACAGTCATCAGAGCGCTATCGGACAATCCGCTCGGATCCGTAACACTAACCACAACCGAGTTCGTTCCCATGTCGCCAGGCAAGGGAGTCCCGGACACCGTGCCATTCGCGGCAACTTCCACCCACGCCGAACCACTGAGCTTCTCAAAAGCGAAATCAAGATCGCCATTCAGATCCGTGACATTGGTGCTGATATCAGCCGCAAGCGATTGGCCGGCGAGGAGATCCGGCAGACGGAATGGATTCCGCGTGAACGTCGGGCTGGCGTTCACATGAATGGTCAATGTCGCCGTATTGGAAAGCCCGGCTGAATCCCGCGCGCTCACGACGAACACGTTCGTGTTTGCATTCTCGTTCGCAGGCGTGCCGGAAAGCGTGCCAGTCGTTCCGACAGCCAGCCACGCTGGGCCGCTGACTTTTGCAAACGTGAGGGGGTCGCCGTTGGGATCGGCTGCCTCGGTGTTGATGGTCGACACATAAGTCCGGCCCGCGCTGGCAGCAGGCCTGAGGATTAAATCGTTTGCGAACACGGGCGGGCGATTGGCCGCAGCATTGAAGTGATTGAGCACCTGTGCCGGCGAGAGCGCATAATTGTAAACAGCAACGTCCTGCATGTAGCCGGCAAACTGGTTGTTAAACGCGCCGCTTCCAGCCTGCCGGGCGCCAATGCTCATCCCGCTGGTGCTGCGCAGAAGGCCGCGATAGTTCTCCGTCGGGAAAGTGCTGCTGGCATTCGAGACCCCGTTAACATAGATCGCCACGTAACCCGCCGAACGATTCAGAACGCCCACCACGTGCTGCCATTGCGCGCCGTTGGGAACCACGCTGCTGCTGGCACCCACAACGTTGCCATCGTCCCGGCGCACGAAGAACCTGAATGCGCGGCCCGCGCCCCCGCAATCGAGATTGAACTGTTCCCCTCCTCCGCCCGTACCCTTGGTGACGAGGCCCGCGTCCGTCGACGGAACATTTCCCTTGACCCACGCTTCAACCGTCAGGCTCTGGTTTGGGGCGCTTCCGAAATCGATGGGAATGCCACCCGCATAACTGTTCTGCGAAGCCAGCAAACCGAAACGCGCCGAGGTATGTGTATCCACCCAATTGAATCCAGGCTGGCCGAGCAGCGTGTTGTTGTAGGTGCCGTTGTTGGTTCCCACACAATCCATCGCAACTGTCCCGCTCAGCTCGCTCAATCTCCAGTAACCGATTGGATTATCCGAAAGCACGAGCTGGCTGTAAGGGTAATTCGTTCGCGCTATCGTCAGCGCAACGGGACTGCTCGTGACACTGCCGAACGAATTGAACACGACCACCGTATAGGTTGCCGAGTGGTTCGTCTTCAGGTTCAACAACGAAAGGCTACTTGAAGACCCCGTGAGAACGGCGACTCCGTTGGACCGCCAGGTATAAAAAACAGGCGCTGCTGCATTGGCTGCGACGGAATAACTGATGCTCTCGCCGGCTGCCCGGGTCGAGTTTGCGGGCGCTGGCTGCCGGACGATTTGTGGAGCACGATACACAGTCAGTGTCGACACGGAACTGGTGGCGGAACCGCTGACGTTCGTGACGATGACGAAATAATTCCCTGCATTGCTGCTCTGGATCGAAGTGAGCGTAAGGCTGCTGTTGGTCGCGCCGGCAAGCGCAACCCCGCTTCCAGGATCTCCGAAATACCACTGGTAATCCAGCGGCGGCGCGCCCATGGCAGCGACACTGAACGTCGCCGCCGCGGACGGAATGCTGTTGGTGACAGAAATGGGATGGCTGGTGATGGCCGCCGCAGACGGCATCGCTATTCCACTGATCGCAAGCACGGCAGTGGAGCGACTCCCACCTACTGGGGGCCCCGTGAACGCAATGGAAGCGACGGTCTCGTTGATCCCAAGTGCAGCGAGATCGATGGTGGTGCTGTAGAGATTAGGGTTATCCCAGCCGGCGGATTCGGTTTCAAAGCTGGCACGACCGAGCCGCACGCGGCCAAAGCCTTCCACTGCGACATTGGTTGTCACGTTGTACCAGTCCTGTGCATTGAAACGAAATACCTGGCTTTGCTTCCCGTTGGAGAAGTTCAGGACAAAGGTTCCCGCACCTCCACCGTTTGCAGAAACGGCGAGAATCGAAAGACGGTTCAACGCCTGAGGTGTTTCAAGCACCAGGGTGCCGCTCGATGGATAGCTGTTGCCCATCATCAACGCGTTGGTCCCGCCATACTGGCCGAGCTGGAACAGCGAATTATCGGCCTGGCTGTATATCAACCCATCAGACGGTAATCCGTCCAGACCGCTGCCCGAACTGCTGATTTGCGCATTCGCATTCAGCCCCTCCTGATACAAGGCCCAGTTATTCGGAATGTCCAGCCCGGTGGCTTGCGGCGACGCAGTGGTCGCATGGTAGGGGACGATTATGCGCGCATTGCACCCGCTTGCCGCGATAGGATTTCCGGCGGTTGAATCAATGACCCTGACAACAACGCGGCGATTGGTTTCGGTCAATGTGGAGTTGTCATTGTTCACGATATCCACGAGCAATTCGAAACCGGCGAAGTAACGCGACGTCGTTGCCAGTTCCCGGTATTTCAGCAGCGAGTTGTTCGTCACCGTTAATACGCCGTCGTCGTTTATGGCGAACGTTCCTCCCTCATTTCCATGGACAATGGTGTAACTCAAATTCCCCGCCGCCGTGGGCGGCACTACACCCACAATCGCCGCATTCGGAACACTCTCCGCAACGGTAAATCGGGTTGGCTGCCGCGCGCCGGTCACAAACCCCACGATTGAATAGTACCCGAGGCTGCTGTAGGCCGAAAAACCATCCGTAACCGGATTGTTGCGTCCAGACCCGCTGACGTTGAACGTATACGATCCGGCGGCGAGTGTCGTATCAATCCTGGCCCAAAGTGTGCCCTGCGGATTATTGCTGGCAACCACGACTCCGGCGCTGTTCGCAATGGTGACAGACAAGGCGGCATTCGCCCACTCGCCAACCGGACGCGCTGTCAGCGAGACCTTCCCGCCGCTCGTGGTGAATTGAAAGGAATCCGTGTCGCCAGTTGCCTCGATCACGCCTTCGCCGGAAACTGAATCATCGGGATTTACTTCGAGATACCGGGCGGTTGCCAGCGTCTGGCCGGTGTCGTCGACCCGGTAATCGACACCGTTGTTATTGCTGACGATGATATGGAGCGCATTCTCCTTTTGGTCGGCCGCGGAGTATTCGCCCTTCGCCCACGTGGTCACGGTCTGATAGTATCCCACACCCATGATGGGAGCCCAACCGACGGCCCCGCTTCCGTGGCCGCCGTAGTATTCGTTCGTCGTCGTCGTGCCATTCCACTGGCCTTGATGCGAAAGTCCAAGCGTGTGACCGGCTTCGTGCGCGGCGACTTCGGCGGCGGATTTTCCGGATGTGTAAACCGACCAGCATGGCGTGTCGCCGCCCCAGTTCCATGATCCGTAGAACGCCACCCCCGCGGCGGTTACAGGCGTGTCCGTGAACGCCACGCGCTGGCGGCTGATTGCAGGCGCCTGGTTATAAACCTGGAAATCGGTGGTCACGTTGATGTTGAACGGCATGTAATCCTCAGCGATCCGTTTCCAAATATCGCGGATCTTGTGGTCAGTGATTCCGGCCGGTTTCGAGTAGTAAACGCCACCCCAGGTTGGTGTGTAACCGCCGGCGAAATCCAGCAACAGAACGCACGTCGCCCCGGGCAGGCTCTGCAACGAAACAATGTTGCTGTTGTAGCTGGGTGTGTAGGCGAACGCTTCGTCGGGCCGCAACGGCGCCGCTTCCGCGGGGTCGCCCGGCAGGCTGTTCATCGCGCGAGCTGTTGGTTGGGGCATCCCAACGCAAATCACTTCGTCGAGCCGCCGTTCCCACAATTCGGGGTCGCCATTCAAGCCCGTCGGCTCGATGCGGTACGCTTTGTCACTGCCATCGAATTGGACCACGCCGACGGCCTTGCCTGCCACGCCAAGTTCTGGCGGCGTCAGGAAAAAGAACTGGCCCTTTTCTGGCTGTGTCAATTCACCCGACAAATACGACAACTCTCCGTCGCGATGCTGCGTAATCGTCACCGTGCCTTTTGCACTGCGCCCGTCGGTGAGTTCAAATTCAATGGGATCGCCTGACGCCGCATCCTGATGGTGTTTAAGGAAATCGATATCCCAAGCGCGTTTGGAGCGGCCCGGCTCCTGGAGTGCGGCCGCATATGGATTGAGCGTCCCAAACTTCGAACCCGTCGCGGCGGATTGAACGAGCGAGATGCCTTCGGTGGCGTTGGTTGTTCCAGTTGCCAGGACCGGCACGTCGGCGGGCGAATTTGAGGATACCGTTTTCGGTTGCCGTTTGGCGCTGAATTGATTTACCGCAACTACAGCCAGCAGAACCGCCACAAGAACAAGAACCAATCGTCTCTTCATCCGTTATTTTCGTTTTGAACTATTTGCTATCGTGTCCATGAGACCACAATTGCAAACGCAAAGGAATCACGCAGTTGGCACGAAATGATCAAAGGAGTGTGTTTCGCGAACAGCAACGCGCGCAACCGGAACGTGTCAAACTGAATCCCCACGAGGCACGCACGAATTGAAGAGAGGAAGTTCAACCACCGAGATTCTCAAACCAAATGCTGAAATGCTGACAACTGAAACCCATACCGGACAGAACGACCAATCCCGCACGAATATCTGCGTCAGCCGGCATTGAGCTTTAAGCCGACTGCAAGTCGGCGCTCCGGAAATCGTGCACGCAAAACACCTCAGCCGCATCGCATTTCCAGCGCCCAGCCGAAAGGGAAGTCGGCGACCCAGGCCTGCGTCTTCGTCCTCCTGGTCAACATCGGGCACGAACCAGATGTTCCAGCTCGGACTGGAACGTGCGTCTGTGCCGCGGCTTTACGGCAGGTTTTTCTTCTCAACCTTCCAGCCTTCCATCCTCGCCACGCCGGACGGTTCACCTTCAAACATCTTTGCTGATTTTCGGTCGCCCTTGAGTTGCCACTGAAACCAGGCCGTCGCCACCTTCGCGAAATCTCCGCCGTGCGGCTGCGCGTACGTGCCGCCATGACCGACGTTCAGGTTAGCCGCAAACACAGGAACGTGATCGATCCGGCGAACGTCATCCATGCCATTGCTGTAGGCGATATCCCGCTCGCCACCCAAAATGTAAATCACCGGCGTATGGAGTTTGGAGAGATGCTCCTTCGCAAGGCGCGGCATGCCTCCCCTGCCCGCGCCAGGATTGCCAAGAATCCCGCTGTTGCAAACCATCACCGACTTCACGCGCGGATCCGGCGCCGTCTCCAATGCCTGCAATCCTCCGCACGACATGCCCGCAACTGCAATCCCGCCCACGTCGAGCTTGTTGAAATACTGGCTCGACCTGTTGGTGTTCTGCGCGATCGCCCAATCGATGGCGTCGGTCAGTAGCGGCGACTTCGTTGGACCGCCGGAACCACCGCGCTGCCCCTCAGCCGGCATCGGCCCGATCGCAATCACAAGGAATCCATGCGACGCCACTTCGGACAGAAAGTTCACATGTTCCCACGGAGAATTCGCGCAGGCGCCGTTGCCCCAGGCGATGATCGGAAGCCTCGTCTTCCTGCCGAACCCGCTGAGGTCCTTGGGGCGGAATACCGTGTGCGTGGGCAGCGTGCTGTCGGATGCCATCAATGCCGGATAAGCTCCGGTGCCGCCATCCTCCACTATGCGGCTCGCAACCTCGGTTGAAAGAGATTCAATCCGTGATCCCTCGCCTGGTGTGTGGCAACCGGGCAGCGCCAGCAATATCACAGCTGCGGCGATGCTCCTGAAACAGAACTTCGGATTCTTCATCATGCGCATCGTGGCACGCGTGCAGTGCCCCGCGCAAGAGTTCGCCGGCAGCTGCTGTCACTTGCCGCCAGCTCCATCATCGAAGCTGAGGGCGCACGCGACGATGGCTCCGAACCGAATTGATCCCGATACGCGCTGGGGGCGAGCCCCGTCATCCCTTTGAACGCCCGGGAGAAATAGAACTCGTCGTCGTAGCCGATCAGCCTTGCAACGTCCTTCACCTTCACGGACCGGTCGCGCAACAGTTCGCATGCGCGGCTCATCCGAAGCCGGATCAGGAAGTCCATCGGACTCTCGCCCGTAGCCGATTTGAACACGGAGAAAAAGTGCGACGTGGACACGCCCGCGATGGCGCTCAATTCCGAGGCACACAACGGCATGTGCAGGTGGGCGAGCATGTATTCGATGACCTTCGCTATGCGCGGCGTTCCACCCGAGGCTTCGGCAATGAACGCCTTCCGGCTGCGATGGCGGGCGGTGTCTAAGGCGAACGACGGCAAGTGTGGGGTTTCAATCGAAGGTGGGACAGGCAGCGCTTGCATGTGAAAGGCGATGTTTCGTTTTGGCTTCAATGATTGGCAACACTTCTGGTGTATTTTGCCCGCCTCGCCAATACGACGTATGACGGATTGGCGGCGTTCGGACTTGAGCGGTCCTCGCCGTTAAACCTGCGAGCATCGTTGCACCCGCGAACAGATCGTTCAGTGCACGGGCCGAGGCGGGCGTGAAAGAGGCTTGCCTGGTCACGTGATTGAGTTACTGCGATGGCTTCACATGCGCGCTTAAATCGCGCGATCCTAACTGAAACACGCCGTTGCGCGCCATGCGGTCGAACCTGTCCTTCCCGAGATGATCCTGCAGAGCCTGCTCAGTCTCCCTCGCGAATTGCTCAAGGTTTTTGCTCACTGCATTCCAGTCCACCGGTCTCCCATCAGCTTCAAGGGCGCGAGCCTGCGCCTGATAATCCTCAGCCGTCCGCTCGTAATACTTCATCGTGCCGTAAACCGAATTGATGCTGCTGTCGTCGAGCTCCCAGAGTGCTTGATGTTTCTTCATCTGGTTGTAGCTGGCGTCCTGCTGCTTGTTTAGCGTCTCGAAGACTGTATCACCGAGAACGCGCCTATACTCCTCTTCGCGCGCAGCGTCCAGCGCCTTGATTTGAGCTGCGTAAGCCGTCTGCGATTCGCCGCCTTGAAATTGCTTGTCGAGCGCAGCTCTCTGCTCGTTCCAGGACTTCTGCGAATTCAGGAGCGCCTGAAACTGGGAATCACTGGAGTTCACCTGCGCCAGATTCTGCCACAATGTGGCCGCTTCCAATTCGTCCAGTCCCTGTGATTTCGCATAGCGCGCTTCGCCGAGAAGCCCCTTGAGTTGCAGTTCGTACTCGGACGCCGCCCGCGCGAAGGCATCCGCGGCATCGGCATCGTCGATGTCGCCCTTCACAACGGCTTTCTTGAGTTCCAGCTCCCGTTTCTGCAGTTGCTTCCACAAGCCGTAGGTTCTTTCCGCCTCCGCAGTCGATAAAGGAATGCGACCCCTGTTCGCTTCACGCTGCATATTTTCATGGTCCCATTGCAGGAATCCCTCCTCGCCCAGTGCAGCACGCATTTCAGAATCGAGGCTCGACGCGTTCTCCAGTTTCAACGCCGCCATTGTATCGGGATCTCCGTGAGTTTGCAGCGACACCTCGCCGCCGCGCTTGTTCCAGGCCCAATCCAAGTCGTCCAGAACGATCCGTCCAAGAACCCTGTTCGGAACACCCATCAACCGCAATTGATCCACGACCCATCGGCGCTGGTCTGATGCTGACGCTGCGTCAGGAAAGCGTGCCGCTGCTGGCTTGGTGGCGCGCGGCCGTGGTGCGGGGATCATCTCTTCAACGGGCGCAGTTTCTGCCACGGGCATAACTTCAGGCCTGCGCAGAAAGAGAAGGGCTGCGGCCATAAAGAGCAGGACGTTCAAAACAATAGAGGTCCGATAAAATGTTGTTCGGCTCATAAATGAAATCACAGGTTATCTTTCAACATTGGGATGGGACTGTCTCAGGGTGCCTGGGGAGAACCATGCTGCAGCGGGCTCGAAGCCAGGGAAGCCCAGCGCAGCACGCGGTTGCGCTGCAACTTGCTGAAACTTTCCTGGCCCAACCGTTCCTGTAACGCGCGCTGGGCTGCCTCAGCGGATGCTTGCAGATTCCTGGTTACGGAATCCCAGTCCACATTCTCCCCCTTTGCCTGCCGGGCGAGGACCTCCGCCTGGTAGCTTTCAACGCCCTTGTGATAGTCGCCCATTGTATCGTAGATGAAATCAAGATCGCGCTCGTCGAGCCCCCATGCGCCTTGAAACTTTTTCATGCGCACGTACGCCGGGTCCTCGGATTTGCGAAGGGCGTCGAACGCGGCCTCCCCCAGAACTGTCTGGAATTCTGCATCGCGAAGCGCGTCCAGCGCCCGCAGTTTCTCCCCGTACTCAGGTGAAAACGTGTTGCCCTGGAACTGTTCCTCAATCTCCATTCGCGCCTTGTTCCATTCAGTTTCCACTTTGAACAACGCGTCAAATTGGGCATCGGTCGGGTTCGCCTTCGCGAGTTGATGACGGAAACTGTCTTTGACGAAGGTCTCGTCCATCTGCTGCGATTTTGCGTACCGTTCAGTGCCGAGGACGTCCTTCATCGTGCCATGAAATTCCGCATAAGCGGTGTCGATTGCCTCCGTGATCTGCGCGTCGTCCATGGAGCCGTTCAACCTTGCCTTGTCGAGTTCAAGCAGGCGTTGTTGAAGCTTCTTCTTGGAACTGTAAAGCGCGCCAGCCTCAGCTTGATTTACATCGACCTTGGTGCTCATTGCTTCCCAGAGCATGTAGTTCCGGTCCCATTGCCTGAAGCCCTCCTCGCCGAGGGCTGCGCGCATTTCGGCATCCTTGCTCAAATTCATGTCCAACTGGACTGCAGCCAGTTTTTCCATGTCGCCGCTGCACGCCGCGAATTGGCGTTCCCATTCCATTTCGAAATCCACGCGGGCGACCCGTCCCAGAAGCTCGTTGGGCGCACCCATCGCTCGCAGCTGGTCAATGATCAGGCGGCGCCGTTCGCTTGGGGATGCAATGGCTGCGTAGTCGGGCAAACTCCGCTCGGCAACCGGTTCAAACGTCCCCTCGTCCTCCACCTCCGTGTGTGCCATAACGGTGTGAAATTCCGCAAAACCTCCATCGTCGGAGTAAATTGCAGGCTCCGAAACCCTCCGCTGCATTACGAGTGAAACGACGGTAATGCCAAGAAAGATGTTCAACAGCAAGGATGTATTGCGACGAAACTCGTTGTTCATACCGGACTGGATACTGGGTTAAGCCCGTGCTGGGTGATCAACGCTCCTCCGGGCAGTTAGGATGCTGGTGAGGGAGGAGGCCGGCAGGTTCCGGCCTGCCGGCCTTTGTGGTTGTTGTTGTGGTTGGATCAGGTGTGGCGAGGCAGTTACCAGACCGTGCAGTTAACCACGCCAGGGCCGCCGAACGCCTCGCTGGCCATGACCGTTTCCCGCACGGTTCCCCAGCTCCAGCCAAGCGATGTCCACTTGTTCTTGTGGTTGGCCATCGTGATCGTGTAGTTCACTCCAATGGAACGGTTTGCAGTCCGATCGTTCTTGTACTGCTGAAACGTGCTGCTGACGATCTGACGATACACCGTATAAGTGCCGCCGTCGCTGTTGATGGTGCCGAAGGATGTTCCGGAATTGTTTCCGAAGTCAGTGATGTACCACTCCCGCGTGTTGTAGGGAGCCCATCCATAGAGGGCCAGGAGATGCCAGTTGCCGCTCAACTGGCCGCAGTTGTATCCGACATTTCGCACGGAACCTGGCCACCAGCCCTTGCCTGTAAGCGCGTCGGTAATGCCTGCAGTCCATGTGCCGCGCCAGTTGCCGCCCGAGCCGGTGAGCGAAGCCGATCCGCTGCCGGTGTAATAAGTAAACCAATAGATGCTTCCATGATACCCGCTTGAGCCCGCTGCGTTGGATTGATGGGTGCTCATAAGGAGCGCGGATGCCACCAGCAGCACTTTACCGAACAGTTGTGTTTTGTTCATTGGGATCTCCTTCCGGAGTTTCGGTTGTTGGTTGGTTTCACGGAATTGCGAAGTGACGCACGACATATGCGCCGGTCCTCACGGCTCCGTGTTGAATGGATTGGACGGGCAATTGATAGACTACGAGACGCTCGGATTACAATGAGTGCATTTACTCCGGGGCGGCGTGTGCAGACAAAGATAACCTCACACGGCGTTCGCGAAGGCCGCAAAGAAGGAGGTGAGGAAGCTCGTAGCAGGTTTCCAAAACCTGCTGTATCGCCGTGCTTCTAATTCGGCTTGGCTGTCCCTTCACCGAAACCGAATGGGACCTAATGAAAGTGGTCTGGTCGCGGCATCCCATCTCAGCCAAGGAGATCATTGAGGCATTGCCGAAGGACGAAGGGCATCCCAAAACCTTCAAAACTCTTTTGAACCGGCTGGTCAAGAAACGGGCGCTCCGGTTCCAGAAGAACGGACGGGCTTATCTCTATACCCCACGCGTGCCGCGGTGCAGGTGCGCCCTCAAAAACCTGCGACGCAAAAAGGCGCTCTTCCGAACCCGACAAACTAAGGCCACCAAGGACGAGGGCATTAAACAGGAGGACGCGGAGATAGCAGAGAGCCGAAGCCGCGCGTTCTCCTCATTCGGAAGCGTTCACCAGTTTCTCCCGCGATGACGCGGGCTGGCCCAACGACTGAAGATTGCAGGAAATCAACTGCGGGATACCGTCAGAATTGTCCGGACCGTCTCGCGCTGGGACCACAAATTCCTGGCGGTCGTTTCAACTTTAGTTTGGCGACTCATCCAACGTTCCAAAAAGTTGAGATGGATGATGCTGATTCCCCGCAACTCGCCACGAACGCTAACGTATGCATTCGGGAACACGATGGCAGCGTTGATCCACGGTTCAATGCCAGTCTGGGATTTGAGGAAGTCTCGAAGCCAATAAATGTTTCTAAGCGTTTGGTTCACGAACTGATGCGCGCGACGATGATTGATCGTGCCCGCGTGGGCCTTCGTCTCAATCAGGAAGACCGCGCCATCTTTTCGGACAACGACGTGATCGATGTTCCCAAAATAGGCAATCACATCGTGGATCACCAGGTACCCGGCTGGTGGGAGCCGATTCAATACATCGCCCACGCTCTCCTCCGCTTCGGCGCCGCGCTGCGCATGCCCTTCGCGTCGGATGATGAAATCCGCCCAGCCAATAAAGAAATGGTCAATGACCCAAAATAAGGCGAGGGAGAAGAGGAACCAGATCGTGACCGGCATCACAAAGTAGGTTGGAACCACGAGCCCAAGCATCACGAATCCGAGGATGCAAATCTTGCGGCGGATCCCGCGCCGCCGCTCCACCAACCTCCGCGTGCTTTGCCCTGCGATACTCACACCATCGGTACCGCACACCCTGTGCCATGCTTCCATGTCACAACCGAAGGCCAACGAGCCGCGCCTGAAACGCTCAGATCAGAACATCTCACCTGTTCTTCGGCATATACCGAAACGAGACCGACAGGGCAGTCCGGTTCCGTTCGTTTATTTGGGTCCCGGAAGACGTGTGAGTCACGAAGATGAATGCCCGATTAAAATGGTCTGGGAACTCCAACATCCTATGCCGGCCGAAATGTTCGAAGAAAACCGACGGGGAGGTTGACCTCGTCTTGTTGTCCCCCGTGGAAGCCAGGCAATCGGCGTATTCAGCGTCTCCAGCTTTTATTTCAAACGGCTGTCGTCGTGGCGGCATCAGACCGGATCAGGGCGTCAAAACTCCGAATCATCCTGCCGGGTTTTACAAATCCACCGGCGCCGTGTAGTTGCTGTTCTGGGGCTGGGGCGTAGGTTCGCCGCGTGAATCAACAACGACAAACGCATAGCACGGTGATTGGATACGTTCTCTGGATCTTCGGATTCACCGGTGCCCACCGATTCTATTTCGGAAAACCAGTCACAGGTACGATCTGGTTTTTCACCGCAGGCTTGTTCCTGATCGGATGGTTCATAGACCTGTTCTTAATTCCATCCATGGACCGACAGGCCGAACGGCGATATGTCGCCGGCGATGTCGATTATTCCGTCGCCTGGATTCTCCTCACGTTCCTGGGCGTGTTCGGCATTCACCGCTTTTACATGCACAAATGGGGAACCGGCATCCTCTATCTCCTCACGCTCGGATTACTCGGCATCGGCGTGATCTACGACTTCTGGACTCTCAATTCCCAGATCAGTGAAGTCAATGTGGGAAGGAAAAGTTGAGAGTTGAGGTTGAGCGGTTCACATTTTCGATGGAGCAGCCGAGCTTGAGAGCCGCACGACATCTGCGCGATTTTCAGCAAGCCGTGGAAATGATAATCCTGGCGTTCGCGCTCGCTCAAGGGGGCGTAAAAGCCGCGCTCCTCCCGCGTAACGGCTTCGGGCCGTGTCAGGATGCACCCACGCACCGGCCGACATCGGAGCGCCAGTGCCTCAGAGCGGACGGAACAGCCGGAAGAAGCGATTGCCGAGAGGAGGATTGACGATGATGAACTTGATCGCGCCGTTGTCTGAAACAGCCGGGATGTTTCCCCAATTGGTTGATCCCAGATTTGAGTTGGTCTGAAGAACAAAACCCGCCGACGGCGACGGCCACGAAATGACCACCGTATTCGTGGTGGTACGCAGAACGGAAAGGAAAGGCGCTCCTGGCGTTTGAATGACGGAGATGTTCCCCCAGAAGCCGCCATTGATCGTATAACTTCCACCCGACATAGGGGTGGGGCTCGCGTCGGGCTGCCCGATGGTTCCCGTCACCGAGTATACGCCACCAGTGCTGGTGCCTCCGCCTCCGTCGATGGTGTGCCAATTGATCGAGTACGTTTGGCCGCTCGCATTGAGCAACAACAACAGAAGCACCAGGCTGCATGGTGAAAGAACACGTTTGACTGAATAGCTTGGATTCATGATTTGGAGTCCATTGAACGGATTTCGGTGTTCATGGCGGAATGGCTGCCACCTTTCTACGCGAATTTTCCCCCGGGGGTTAGCACTTTCTTGAACACCGTTGAGGCGGCAATACCGCAGACGTGCCAGCGCGCTCCAGCTACGGCGAGCGAACGCGATAGAACCGGCTGGCCGGTTTGTCGCCTGCACATCGCCGAAAATGAATTGTCCCGAACCGGGTGGCGTTTCTGACGCAGGCCCAAGATTCGACCATTGGTCCAACGGCAACACGAGGTTTCACGGTGAAGCTGGCACCGGCCTCAATGTTTGGAGGAAACGCCGGGGCGAGAAATTCCGTGGAGTTTTGGCCGTCGATCACAGAGAGAGATGTGAAATAAGTCGCGATGGCCGCTGAAGCGCGAATGATTTCCTGAGAACGTGCAGTTGGTGAAACCTGCGCTTCCGCCCAGTCCAGCCAAAATGCCTCCCCCGTAATTTCCCGTGTTGCCAGACACAGCACAGCGAGTCATCTCAAGAATGGCATCGGAACTGTAAATGCCATGCCGTCGCCAGCGCTTTGATTCGCGGCAATCGTGCAGTCGAAGAGCCTTAAATTGCCAAAGTTGAGGATGCCTGGGGCAGTGCCACCCGTGATTGTTTCACGAATCAAAACATTCGTAACGCCTTCCGCTACTTCGATGACACGACCTGCGTCATTGCCATCGATAGTGATGCCATTCGCCAGTGCGGAGCCGTCGATGGTGAGATTCAACCAGACAATCCTGGAGCATTGTCGAACCCGCATTCACGAGCACCGCGCCATCGCCGGCAAGCGCGGCGTTGTCGAGCCTGATACCGCGGATCAAGTTCGTCGTTCCAGCCGCCACGGCGAAAAGACCTCCAGTGACTCCATTCGTGGCGATACCACTGATCGTCAAAAGATTCGTGCCTGGAAAGACTGCGCTCCGGGCCAATCCGATCACTTCGCCCCGGCCATCAATCTCTTGATCGGTTTGGCGAACAGGATCAGCAACAATCCCCCGGCGGCAGGCGCAATCACGATGTTCAGGTAAAGACCCGACCATTCTCCGGGCGCGTCGACCTTGAATTCTCCCGCCAGCAACCCCGCCAGCACATTGCCCAGGGCGGTCGCCAAAAACCACGTGCCCATCATCTGCCCAACGAGCCGGCGCGGCGCGAGTTTGGTCACGGAGCTGAGTCCGACCGGGCTGAGGCACAGCTCGCCGAAGGTGTGGAACAAATAGGTTAAAATCAGCCAGTTCGGCGACGCGCGATTCCCCGAAACGATGACTGCGGAAGCTCCAACCATCACAAGAAATCCCACCGCGAGCAGCAGCAATCCCAGGCCAAACTTGGCCGGTATGGACGGATCCAGATTGCGCCGGCCGAGGTGGATCCAAAACGACGCAAATACCGGCGCAAACATGATGATGAAAACCGCGCCCAATGACTGGAACCAGCCTGCGGGAATTTCGAATCGGAAGAGCCAGGTCCATTGCCGTTCCGTGAAGCGTTCCGCGAAGATGTTCAGCGATGATCCGCCTTGCTCAAAGCCAGCCCAGAACAGCGCGGACGCCAGGAACAACACCAGTATCAATCCTACACGCTGGCGTTCCACGCGCGTCAGGCCGCTGAATAGAAACAGGCTGGCGAAGTACACGGCGGCGATCCCCAGAATTACTGCGGTCAATCCGCGGGCAATCGCCACAGCATCGAAACTGATGACCCGAGTCATCGTGAGGGCGATCACCACAACCGCGCCACCAACGCCGCCGAACAGTCCCACCTTTTCCAGCAGGTGAAGAGGGGCGTTGGAGCCGCGCTCGATTCCGGCTGAACCCAGGTGATGGCGCGTTAGTCGGAACTGAATCAAGCCGAGCACCATTCCAACTCCAGCGGCCGCAAAGCCATAGTGCCAGTTCACTTTCTCGCCAAGCGCGCTGCAGACGAGAGGTCCTATGAAGGCACCCAGGTTGACGCCCATGTAAAAAATCGTGAATCCCGAATCCCGCCGCGTGCCGCCTTCGGGATACAAGTCTCCCACCAGGGTGCTCATGTTTGGTTTCAGAATCCCGCTGCCCAGCGCCACGAACATCAGCCCGAGGAAAAACGCTTCAGCCCGCGGAATGGCGAGCGTGAAATGCCCTATGGCTATGACGATTCCACCGTACCAGACGGCCCGCTGCGCGCCCCACAGCCGATCAGCCAGCCAGCCGCCCGGCAGCGCAAGCAGGTAGACCGCACCGGTGTAGATTCCATAGATTGCATTCGCAGTTTTTTCATCCATGCCCATGCCACCGCGAACGGCATCCATCATGAACAAAACCAGCAGCGCCCTCATCCCATAGTAGCTGAAGCGTTCCCACATCTCTGTGAAGAACAGCGTGCGCAGCCCTCGCGGATGCGATTGGAACGGAACTTCAGCGAGCGGAGTAGCAGGAACCGAGGTGGGACTCATGACAGGCGAATTGAATGCGAAGAGCTATCAGCAGCTTGTCGCGACGGAAACGTCATTGCAATCGCCGCGAGGTGCTCGCGCATTGAAGTTCTCATTGCGTGAGCGACAGTTGCCTCCCAACAAGTTCGGGCAGATACTTCACAGGAACCGAACCGTGCGCCATCACCGCTTCATGGAAACGCCCCAGGTCGAATTGCTCGCCAAGCTGCCGTTGCAAATTCTGCCGCAATCGGTAATGCGCCATGCGCCCAACGAAATAGGTGCTGAGCTGAACGGAACTTTGCTTGGCGCGAATGACCTTCAACCGAGCCTCGCCCTCCGACTGGAATGCGCCTTTTACCATCAGGTCCATTGCTTCTTCGTCGGTCATGCCTTCGCAATGCATTCGTTGATCCAGAATCGCGTTGACCACGGCGCGCAAATAGAACTTCAACTGCATCAAGCGCAGCCGCAGGTCTCCCCCGCCATACCCCTGATCTAGCATCATCTGCTCCGTGTATACCGCCCATCCCTCGACCATCACGCCCGACATCAGGACGCGTCGAATCAGCGATGCGGCACGATTGGCATATTCCAGCTGCACGTAGTGCCCGGGATACGCCTCATGAATCGTAAGGATCTGCAGCATGTGCTCGTTGTATTCCTCAAGAAAACTCTTCACGCGCTCGGGTCCCCAATCCGCGGGCGGCGGGCTGATGGCGTAAAAACTATCGGCTCCCGGATCCAGCGGTGGCGCATTCTCCAGGTAGGCCAGCGAATTTCCCCGACGGAACTCAGGCATCTCGATCACCTGACATCGATCGGGTTCCGGCAGGCGCAGTATGTTGTGGTCGCGGATGAAATTGCGAATGCTCGCGACAGTCGCCTGCGCGTCCTTAAGCAGGTTCTCCGGCTTGCCATGCTCCTGGCTCACTGCGTGGACGACGCGCATAATCGTCGTGCGGCGTCCCTCCGCGTCATCCGGAGGCAGCGGCGACTTCGAGAAATACCTGCTCCACAACTGGCGGCACACCACGTACATGTCGCGGCGAACCCGCTCAAACTCTGCCTCCGCATCCGCGAGAGTCTGTTCAGCGGAGACTCCCGCATCGGTCTCGAGCGCGAACTTCTGGTTGAACTTGCGGCGTCCCAGCCGCCACTCACCTGTCGCGCGATCCATCAATTCGCCTTCGAGAAAATTCTGAAAATCGCGGATCGCGACAAGCGCCGGCTGAATCGCCGACTTCAACTCCTCGCGCTGCGGAGTATCTCCAGCGAGGGTGAATATTTCAGTTTCGAAAAAGCCGATTGCACCGCGATTCTGGCGAACGGCCGTTTCCAGCACGGTTTTCGGCGGCCGCGCCAGGCTCTTCTTCGCTTCACTTATAATGCGGGGGATCTCGCGGATGCGTGCGATGGAGTTGGCAATGTTCGTCTCCGTTGGAAGCGTGGATTGCACGAGCAACAGGTAAATGCTCTCGTTGATGTAACTGCCGTAAACCCGCGGATCCTCGGCGAACGGTTTCCGATTCTCGAGATTCCATATCTGCGCCTTGAGATCCGTCTGAAAAATCTCGAAGTCGATCTGCCCGTCGCGCGACAGTTCCTTGAACATTACCTTGCGCGAAAGATTCTTCAGCGCGCTGCGGGCAGAGGCAAGCCAGCGCGCGCGCGCCTCGGCGGAGATGTCGTCGAGCAAGTGATCGAATCGATGATCACCCAAACGCGTGGCATCCAGCGGCTGCTGCCGAAATCGTTCTTCCAGGTAGTCTTTGAAAAACGCGTTCAGGTTGTCATCCGCGGTTGTAGCCGCTCCGGCAACCGCAGCGATTTGCAGCAGAAAAGCGAAGAAGAGACGCCCGAAATAAGTCGCGCGTCGGCGCGCAGCAGAACCAATGCATCCCGGCGGGCGGTAGGTATCATCCATAAAATCAATTCGTTCCGTTTTCCACGTGGGCACTGACGTTGTTCCACTCCTTGTCATGAAACGCGCGGACGAAGAACTCCTGCAGCTTGCGCCCTCCATAGGGCGATCGCGCGGCGCCATGGCCCACGTTGGGAACGATCAGCATCTCGAAATCCCGATCCGCCTTCACCAGTGCATTCACCACCTGCATGGTGCTGGCGGGATCGACATTGCGATCCAGCTCACCCGTCATCAACAACAGTTTGCCGCGCAGCTTGTGCGCGTCCGCTACATTCGAAGACTTCACGTAACTCTCGTCGACAGGCCAGCCCATCCACTGCTCGTTCCACCAGATCTTGTCCATCCGGTTGTCGTGGCACGCCGAATCCGAAACGCACGCCTTGTAAAAGTCGCCATGATCCAGCATCCCGCGCAGCGCATTCTGGCCGCCAGCCGAGGTGCCATAGATCCCGACCCGATTCAGATCCATGTAGGAGTATTTCGCTGCGGCCGCCTTGATCCACAGGATCCGATCGGGAAATCCGGCGTCGGCCAGATTTTTGAAACAAATGTCGTGAAATTTCTTGGAACGATTCGCCGTTCCCATGCCGTCCAACTGGACCACAATGAAACCGCAATCGGCGAGCTTCTGGTGCGGGTAGTTCGTCCGAAACGCTTTCGGCGCAAATGAGTCCTGCGGTCCCGCATAAATATTCTCTACGACCGGATATCGCCGCGACGGAGTGAAATCCTTCGGCCGGAAAATGACGCCAAATATATCCGTGACCCCATCCCGGCCCTTGGCGACAAAGCGTTCCGGAGGTTTCCAGCCTGACGCATACAGCTCCGATGCGTCCGTTTCTTCCAGCTTCAGGATGATCTTTCCATTGCGCGTTCTCCGCAACTCCGTCACCGGCGGCTGATCTACGCGAGACCACGTCACGACCGCAAACGTGCGGTCCGGAGAATACTGCACGGAATGTGTTCCATCGGATTCGGTCAAGACGGCAAACCCGGTTCCATCGAAGTTCACGCGCGCCTGATGCACGTGATACGGATCCTCGTCTGCGCGAATGCCGCTTACCTGCAGCCAGATGCAACGCTGCTCGCGATCAACCCGATCCACACTTCGCACCACCCACTCACCGCGCGTGATCTGGTTCTTCACCCGCCCTGTTCGCGCGTCGTAAAGATACAGGTGATTCCAACCGTCGCGTTCCGACATCCAGATAAGCTCGCTGGACTCCTCCATGAATTCGCAAAAGAACTTCCCGGAATAGTTGATGAAGGTTTTGCTCTGCTCGTCGACAATGCTCGTCGAGCTCCCGTCATCCGCATTGATTGCTACGACCCGCAACACCTGGTGTCCGCGCTGGTTGTAAACAAACGTGAAACGCCGTGAATCCCGATCCCACCGCACGTCACTGATCGACCACGGGTTGGAAAACAAGGCGTCGCTGGTTTCGATTCGACGTCCCTGCTCCACATCGAACAGATGCGGCTTGCGGATCGGAACCTCATCGCCCGGCTTCAGGTATGGATAAGAAATCAGCTTCGGCTGCAACTGGTCTTCGGGCGATGACTCCACAATGTAAACGCGGCGCTGCGTGCCGGATTTTAACCGCATCGCAACAAAGTGTTTCGAGTCGGGTGCCCAGTAGATTTCCGGGATAGGCGCCTCGGGGTCGCGCGATTCGTAATTCAATTCCACTGAGCGTTCCGCATCGGCGTTTCGCGCGTAGGAACTGTCGGGATTGGCATCATGTGTCAGTTGCCGCTCCTTGCCGTTGCGCGCATCGCGAAGAAAGAGATTATGGCCGCGAACAATCACTTCCCAGTTCTGATCAGGCGAGCGTCCGCCGGACGAACTCAAACGCCCCGCGCGCTCACTCCGCCGGCTGCGCTGCGGTTCGGCCGGAACCAACCCGTCGATCACCGCTGCCCCATGTCGGGCTTCGGCCTGGAATACTGCAAGAATGTCGCCGTTCTGCTCCGTGGCCATCCAGACATGGCCAGCATACGTATGCTGCTCCCGCGTTTCGCCTGGACGCAGCGTGCCGTAGCGCTGGCGATTGCCATCGGGATCAATCCAGAAAAAGTTCAATTCGCGCGGCAGACGGTTCTCGAAGCGAATGGATGTCTCGGCTCCCGTGGTGACGGAAGGCCGTGGAGTGCGGGACGCGGGCAGACTCGATTCGGACGTTGCCGCCACAGATCGTTCCAGCGCATGCGTTTCAAGATTGAGGATCCAATCCGTTCCCGCCGACCGAAACTTCATTGTTTTGCCGTCGCGCAAAAAATCCAACGCATCGATCGGCAACTGATTCGAGGAAATCCCGGCGCCGGCTTGACGCGCCAGTTCCTGCGCGACGCGCGCATGATCAAAGGCGGGAGCGCGGGTTCCTTCCTGGGCATCGACTACCACGAACGCGTGCTCACCACGGGCGATCGCCACGCGATACCAGAATCGATTGGTTTTGCCCGCAGCATCGGCGAACCAATTCGCTTCGACACGATCGCGATACACGCGCGGGGATGAGTTTGTTGATGATGATTGACCGGGCGAATGGAACGCAAAACAGATCGCGATGAGAATGAAAGTGTGACGCCAATGATTCATAGTTGTAAGGGCTCAGGCTTCAGCTTGCTTCAGCGTTAAACGCGCGACCGTCGTTGCCACTTGCCCACGACAGCGGGTTGCCCCCGCAGCACACCGAAAAAGAAACCGGCAGCCCGTCCAAGACAGGCTGCCGGTATTTTTAGATTTGGTTTCCAAATCAAGACGGGACTCTAGGACATCTTCGCTTTCGCGTCTGCCGGCACTTCGACCTTCGTGGTGCCTACTTCTTTGATCTCTGTCGTGATTGTGCGATCGACTTCACGGTCGTTGTCATTGAAGGAAATGGTCCCCTTCACGTTGTACTGGTACTTGGTAATTTTTCCGTCAGCGACCCAATACTTCACCGTTCCCTTGGCGTTCTGAACCGTGGGCCCCTGGCCGCCACCACCGCGAAACGACAGCAAAGCCTTTGCGCCTTCCTCTGTCAGCTCGCCAGAATACGCATCACCTTCCTTGGTCAACGCTTTGGTCTGTTCGGCAAGTTCCGCAGCTTGCGTGGCGGGAGCCTTGTAATTCCGAACGGTGCGCGCGAGCCATGCCGTTGGATTGAATCCACCGCCGCCGCCGCCTGCATCCTGCGTCAATTCGGATAAGGATCGCCAGCCTTCATCCGTCTTGATTGCACCCTTGTCCATTCCCGTCATATAGGCGTCCGTGGTGGTATCGCGACGGGCAAGTGACAGCCACGTGGTTCCACCGGCCGTCTTGCCTTCCGCAGGTCCGCCCAGGCCCCGTCCGCCACCGCCGCCGCCGCCGGCGTTTTCAATCGTCGTCTTCCAGGAATAATTGTCGCCAAGCTTTTTGGCGGCGGCTTTTATCTCGTCCTTCGCGCCGGAATCAGCTGCCAGAACCGAACTGGCAATCAGCGCCATTGCTCCGAATAGAATGCGTGTTTTCATAGGTTGGATGTTTACGTCGTGCTGCGTCTGTTTAACCACATGTGAAACGCCTCATCCGCGGGGTGGACCGCAAACGAGGCACAAAGCCGGAGACGCTTTAAACATGGCATTAGTTACGCTGGCTGGCCTGCGCCCGAGTGGTCGAGCCCGCCACGCCGCCGCTCGTATTCAACAGGTGGCGCGCGAAAAATTCGCGCGTGCGCCGCTGAACGTAGGAGCCGTAACGGCCGCCAGTCCCATGCTCCGCGCCCGGCACGACCAGCATATCGAAATCTTTTCCCGCCGCAATCAGGGCGTCGGCAAATCGAAGCGTCGATTCCGGCGGAACATTGCTGTCCATCTCGCCCACCACGAGGAACAGCGCACCGCCGAGCTTGCCCGCGTTGTCGATGTTTGACGACTCGGAGTATTGCGGCCCGACCGGGTAACCCATCCACTGCTCGTTCCATGATGCCTTGTCCATGCGGTTGTCGTGGCAGCCGCAGTTCGCAACCGCTGCCTTGTAGAATTCAGGATGGAACAACACTGCGCCGCCTGCATTCTGGCCCCCCGCCGACGTTCCATACACGCCAACGCGATCAATGTCATAATACGGATACTTGGCCGCCGCCGCTTTATGCCAGAGGATGCGATCCGCAAAACCTGCGTCCTTAAGATTCTTGTAGCAGACATCGTGAAACGCCTTGGAACGAAACGCCGTTCCCATGCCATCCATCTGCACCACGATGAATCCCATGTCAGTCATTGCGGAGAATCGGCGCTGCGCGCTGAAGGACTTCGGCACATACGCGCTCTGCGGGCCCGCGTATATTTGCTCCAGGACGGGATGCTTCTTCTGTGCGTCGAACGCGCGCGGGCGGCAAATGATGCCCCAGATGTCGGTCGTCCCGTCGCGGCCCTTCGCCACAAAAACCTCGGGAGCCTCCCATCCCGATTCTTTCAGCTCCCTGATGTCAGCGCGTTCAAGTTCCACTACCTTCACGCCGTCGGCAGAGCGGCGGAGTTCATGCACAGGCGGCATGTCCACACGGCTGTAGGTGTCGATGACGAACTGGCGATCTGGCGAGAATTGAACCGCGTGCGTGCCGTTGCCTTCCGTGAGCGCGACAAGGCCGGAGCCATCGAAGTCCACACGATAATGATGGATGAAGTAAGGATCCTCGCCTCGATTCCTGCCCGCCCCACGAAACCAGATCTGTCGCTTCTCTTCATCAATACGGTCGATGCCGCGAACCACCCATTCCCCTTGTGTGATTGGGTTTCGAATCTGCCCAGTGGCGGCGTCCACAAGATACATATGGCGCCACCCGTCCTTTTCCGACACGTAAACGATCTCGTCGGACTTTTCGAGCCAGTTGACGTAACGGAGATTCAGACTCTCCGTGTGGGCGGTCCAGATAAACGTCTCCGACTTTTCATCAATGATGTTGCGCGCGGATCCGGTATCGCAATGAACCTCGATCACGCGAAGGCGCCGATGTCCACGATCAACTTGTTGATACGCGAACCGCCGTTGATCGGGATGCCAGCGCACGCGGGGACGTTCCCACTGGTGCTCGAAACGGTCCACTGCGGGGGCAGTCCGTTTTCGCGCAGCCACGTCGAAAAAGTTGACTGCATATCGGCTGAAGCGGTCACCCGGCAGCGCATACGGCCGCTTCCGCAACACAGCGCGACCGCCGCTCGGTGGAGAGGATTGCACCAGGTACACCTCCTTCTGGTCGCCAGGTTCCAATTGCCATGCCACGAGCGATTTGGAATCAGGCGACCATTCGAGCTGCATGTAATAATTGGTCTCGACTCCATCGCTCGTGAGGACCGTCTCCATTCCATTGGCCTGCTCACGGAGGACAACATTGAATTCGCGCACGCTTGCCGACCACTTGCCATCGGGAGACGTGACCGCACGCCCCGCGCGGCGGCCGCTTTCCGCGCCCCGCCTCGGTCGTTCATCGTCGTCCTCCTGCGGATTCATTTCAGGATGGGCTTCCGCCGCAGCAAGCATCGGGGTGGCCGTCACATTGTGGTGCAACGCAGCTTGCGCGTCGTTGGTCACAACTTCACAGCGGTAAGAGCTCAAATCGCATTTCCACTGCTTCCCCGCGGCATTGAATCGAACACTCGCGCCGGAATTGGCGAATTCGATTTCCGAGAACGGCAGACGGTCCCCGGAAAATGATTCGCCCGCAGCCCGAGACAGGGATTCGGCAAGCCGCGCATGATCAAATGCCGCCTGACGCGTGCCAGTGGCGGCAGCTACAAGGATGAATTCGCGGGCACCGCCACTCAGATCGTTTCGATACCAGAATTTTGAATTGTCGCCGAACCAATGTGGCTCGATGCGGGCCTTGTAGACTCCGCGGTCGGGCCCGCCGCCGCGATTGCGGGATTGTGGTGATTCCGCGCCTTGCAGCGGCGATTGAACAATTGCCAGTCCAGCGGAAAGCAACGCTGCGAGGCGAACGACGGTTTGGCGCGAAGCGACGATAGAAAAAAATGAAACCATGTGCGGGCAGATGTTCACGGTTGATGCGAGCTATTCAAGACGGCGAGGATCGATCCGCCAATATCTTAAATGCACCCGCGACTATCCCGCATCATCCTTGATGAGGATAGGAGCCGGCTGGACAAGGCTTGGCCGCGCGATAGAGTGACCTCATGCCACAGAACCGAATCGTTGCCGATGGCGCTGAACGCAGGAAGCGGGCAGAATACGATCGCATCGAACACCAGGTTCGTGAAAAATTCGCGGCACAGGTCGCGGCAGCGGGAATTTTCCGGCGGTGCATTCTCGAGTATCGCATCTGGACCGAAATTCGCGCGGAGCTCAGGAAACTTGCGCCTCTCCATTCCCTCTGGATTTCCTCCCGGCCGTGAGCGTTTCGACGTTGCGTCTTTGCGACGCCCACAACCACCTGCAGGACGAGCGCCTCGGGCCGCACCTTGAATCGATCCTTCAGGAACTTCCGCGCGCCAACGTGGAGTGGATGGTCGTGAATGGCTCCTGCGAGGAGGACTGGCCGCAGGTCCGGGAACTCGCCCGCCGTGTTCCGCAGGTCATCCCGTCGTTTGGATATCACCCGTGGTATGTGCGCGAACGCAGCGAGCACTGGAAGCAGACGCTGACAGGCTTGGTGGATTCGGTCCCTGCAGCGATTGGGGAAATTGGTTTGGACAAATGGATTCGGGATCACGATCTGCCACTGCAGGAGGAGGTATTTGTCTGGCAGCTGCGCATGGCATCGGAGCGCAACCTGCCCGTGAGCATTCATTGCCTGCAGGCCTGGGGCAGGCTGCTGGAAATTCTAAAGCGCGAGCCGCGGCCGGCCTGCGGGTTCGTTCTCCATTCCTTTGGCGGACCAAGGGAGATGATTGGGCAGCTCGCGGATCTTGGCGGGTATTTTTCGCTGCCAGGATATTTTGCGCACGAACGAAAAGAACGGCAGCGCGAGACTTTCCGCCACATTCCGCCGGATCGATTGCTGGTTGAAACCGATGCCCCCGACCAATGCCTCCCCGAAGCGCGCATTGAATTTCCTCTTCCCCCGGGTTCGAACGGTAAACCCCTGAACCATCCCGCCAACCTGCGCGCTGTTTATGCGTTCGCAGCCGAGTTGCTGGAAGAACCGCTCGAGCAACTCGCGCAGCAGGTTCACGAAAACTTTCAGCGCGCCTTCGCGACGTTGATCAAGCGCTAGGCCGGGAAGCATCGCATCCTGTTTCGACACGCTGCATAACTGCAGCCTCTGTTGACGCCAGGTGCTCGACGATTTGGCCGGCCGCAATGAGTCCGAATGTTCCCGTCACGAAACTGGCGGTTCCAAATCCAGTGCTGCAATCGATTCGGAAATCCGTGGTATCGCCGCGCTCGCAGGAGACCGAACCGTCCGCCTGTGCAAAGACGACAGGTTCCCGGGAGAAAACACACTTCACGCCGAACGGCTTGTCGGCCTGAGTAAAGCTGTGCTTGGAACGCAGTTCCTTTCTCACGTGTTTCAGCAAACGGTCATTGCAAGAGAACGCGAGGTCGGAAACTTCGATGGCTGCGGGATTGCGACGCCCGCCCGCGCCACCTGCGGTGATGATCGGAATTCCCCGCTGAACACACGATGCGATCAGCAGCGCCTTCATCGAGACGCGGTCGATCGCATCGAAGACATAATCGAATCGCGTGTTGAGAATGGAATCGGCGTTGGATTGCAGAAAAAATTCCTGTCGCGCGTTGACCTGGCAGTCCGGTTGGATCAGCCGCGCTCGCTCGGCCATCACCTCGACCTTGGGTTTGCCAAAGGTCCCCGTGAGTGCGTGCAGTTGGCGGTTGACGTTGCTGATGCAGACGTCGTCAAGGTCCACGAGAGTGAGCTGTCCGACGCCTGACCGTGCGAGCGCTTCAACGGCCCATGAACCCACGCCGCCGATTCCGATGACACACACGTGGGCATCGCGAAGGCGCTGTGCGCCGTCGCTTCCGAACAAGCGGCCGATGCCGCTGAACCTGGCTTCAAATTGAGTCATGTTGTATCGCGCGCGCCACCGAGCGCAAAGCGGCTGAGACTGTAGCATGAATCTTCGAGGAATCCAGCGGATCGTTTGAGCCGCGTCTCAAAACAATTCGTGAGCTCCGGTCCCAGCCCGGAATTAGGTTCGAAACAATTTCACGCCGCTCCTATCGAGGTCGGCGATTGTGTCTTCGTTTGTGTAAGCAGGACGCTCGTCCGGAGCTGACGTTCGCCAGATATTGCGACAGCGGCGCAACATGTTTACGTCAAAGGCAACAAGCTCATCGCCTCCACCGCAATCCCGCGGCCGGCTGGCGCTCGCGCCAGAAAATCCAGAACGCCACCGCAAGCAGCACAACCCCCGCCCCATACATCCATCCGTCCAGCTCGGCGACCGGCACTTCCGCCTGCGACGCGATCACGCCCAGCGCATTATTTCCCGCATGCCACACCATTGCTGGGAAAATCGAACCCGTGATCAAGGTCACGGCCGCGAGCAGCATTCCCAGAAATGCGGTGCCCGCGAAACGGAACAGCGCGAAGTGAAAGATCCCGAACACCAACCCGACAACAACCACGAGAGCCACGGGATGAAACCGGCGACGCAAACCGTGGAGCAGCAATCCACGAAATGCGAACTCCTCGCAAAACCCGGGCAGCACTGCCAGGAAGAACAACAGTTCCGCTGTCGTGATGCCTTCTGGAATCAATGTGCGGGAGAACTCCTCAAGCATCTCCTCCGACACTGGCACAAACTGGCTCGCCAGTCGCGCCAGCCCACTCGCAGTCAGCACGCCACCCGGAATCGCACACACCACGCCCAGCCAGACAAGCGGTTTCGGACCGCGCCACGCCAGCATCTCGCCCCAATTGAGTGGATAGCGCCAAAGGATCAGCAGTGAAGCGCCCAGGAAAAGTCCCACCAGGTTGACCAGCAATTGCACCCGAATGTCCGCGCGCGCCGTGTAACTGTTCACGACCCAGAGCACCGCCCACAACGTCGCGAACCACGCAACCACATGCCGGCTGAACCGCCCCGCGCCGTCGGTCGGCGAGAGTTGACCGCCCCCCGCATTCATCAATCGCTCTGCGGACAACAACGAGATCGTGATCCGCGTAACCCACAGTCCTGTCCCGGCCGTCACGATCCACGCCAGCGCAATCATCGGCCAGTCGAACACGCCGACAAGGATCTCCTTCGCCGCGACACCAACGTTCGCAATCGGAATCAAGACAACGAGCGACCGCAACGGAAGGTCTGGAAAAATCGGGGCGAGCGCCGGGAGAACGCAGATCACCAGCATCGGAAGAAAGTACAACTGCGCCTCCTTGTACGTCTTGGCGTAGCCCGATCCCAGCAACAAAAGCCCCGCAACGAGCCCGGTCATGGGCAGGAACAACGCCAGTAACAGCAAGGCAACAGCTGGCGTCACCGCGGCAGACAGATTCGCTGAAACGGGGATGACCTTGAAACCCACGTACACGAGCAGGTTCATCACCTGCATGATGGTGATGAAGGTCGCGATGGCGAAGATCACCAACTGTTTCGAAGCTATAATGTCGGTCCGGGAAGCGCTGCTCGTCAGCAGGGTTTCCAGCGTGCCACGCTCCTTTTCTCCCGCGAGGAGGTCATTCGCCACCACAGCCCCGCCACTGAAAACCAGGACCAGCAAAAAGAGCGAGATCATCTTGCCCAGCGTGCGCCCGGCCACTTGGGCCTTCGATGCGAGATCCACGGGTTCTACAACCGCCACCTGTTCCACACGGACTGGAAATCCCCTTTCGCGAAGCAGGTCCTCGCGGCCGCGCTTGCGCATTCGCTCCAGTTGTTCCTCGAGTTCCTGCTGTCCCTTGAGCGAATCGTCGCGGTCACCACGATAGACAAACCGCAGTGTCGGCAACGGTTCCGGCGTTACTTCTCCGGTCGAATTGGTCTTCACCTCGCGGACACCCTCCACAAAAAAATGAATCGTGGCGGCGTGCAGCGCCTCGACGGCATTGGTGATCGCAGTCTCTTCCTCCAGGCGCAACAACCCGGCGCCGTTCGTTCCAGCCTTTAGGTCACGCTGTTCGATCGCAGTCGTGATCCACTCGCGGATCTGGTCGCGCGCTTCACCCGCGACAGCATACTTATATGTGGTGCTCTGCAGGACCGCCTCGCGTTGCTTGCGTGTCCATGACGAGGATGCCAGCACGAGCGGCGTGACCAGCATCGGCACGATGACCGCCGTGATGAGCGTGCGCCTGTCCCGCAGGATCATGCGCAGTTCATGGCGGAACAGGATCCAGACCGTGGAAACCCGCACATTCATGGAACCTCAAGAAGAGGCAGGGACCCTGCGTTGGCGCGCTCGACGAAATGAACAAAGATGTCCTCGAGATAATGCTTGCCGCTGGCGCTGCGAAGCGCCGGCAGCGTGTCGGACGCGTGAATTTTTCCCCGATGCACAATCGCGATCCGATCACATAAACGCTCGGCTTCGCTCATGATGTGGGTGGAAAAGAGAATGGTCTTACCTTCCGTGCGAAACTCCGCAATGACCTTCTGCATTTCGATCGCATTCAGCACGTCCAACCCAACGGTCGGCTCGTCGAAAATCACAACCGGCGGGTCGTGCACCACCGTCCGTGCAATCGACACCTTCTGCTTCATGCCCTGGGAAAGCCGATCCACCCTCGCGTCCGCGTACTCGGAAATTCCAAAGCGTGCGATCAAGTGATCCACGCGCGCCTTAACACGCTGGGTCGGATAACCGTTGATCCTGGCGAAAAATTCCAGCGTCTCGCGCGCTGTGAGCCGTGGATACAACGCTGTGCTCGCCGAATAAAATCCGAGGCTCCGCCGCACCCATTCGGGTTCGCGCACGGTGTCATGGCCCATCAGCGCCGCGGTTCCGGAAGTCGGCTGGAGAATGGTGGCAAGCACTCGAAGTGTCGTCGTCTTGCCAGCGCCGTTCGCGCCCAGAAGGCCGAATATTTCACCCGGCTGGCAGCTGAAGCTGATTCCATCGACGGCCCGCACCTCGCCACGGCCTTCCTCGAAGTAGATCTTTTTCAGGTTCTCGACGCGAACTGTCGTCTCCATAAATCTTCGATGGCTATCAGGTTTGTATTCCGCCGCTGCTCTTTGCCTTGCCGAACAAGCGCTCGCGGAAGAACTGTTTTATGCTTCCGTTGTACGCTCCGGCCATGACGTCTTCAAAACGCAGGATGAACGCCGCGAGACGTACGCAGAGCGCGATCATCGCCAGTGACACTGCAATCGTGATTCCAATTTGCACCCACGGGTAGATTCCTGTCACCACGGACCGAACCATCATCGCCACATTGACGACGGGTATCAACGCAAGCGTGGTGGTGAACTGGATGCCGGGCGATTGCAAAACAATCGGAGGAAGCATGACGAGGAGATAGAACGGCATGATCATCGCCTGGCCCTCCTTGAACGTCCGTGCGAAGGAGGCGAAGATCATCATGCCCGCCGCGACGAACCCCGCCAGCAACACCGCCGCGAGAATGAGCAGTGGAATCGCCGCAGGCGGAACTGCAAAATTGAATGTCACACCCGCCTGCGCCAGCAATGGCGCAAACATCGGCTTCAACGTCAGCGCAAATGCCACCAGATTCAAAGCACCTGCCAAACCGCCGAGTGTTGTGACATACAGGTATTTCGCCACAACGATGTGAACCCGCTTCGCCGCTGAGGACATGAGTGTTTCCCAAGTATTCCGCTCCCGTTCTCCTGCGGTGCAATCGATGGCGGGATAAAAGCAACCCGCGGCGACCATGACCACGAACAACACGGGTATGAGCATGCCAAGAACAAAACCTCCCATCTGCTTTTCCGAAGCCAGGTTCCGGGACGTCATCTTGAATCCGGCCCATTCGGCATCCGAGATCCCGAGCTTGCGGCCCTCGCGGGCAACCCAGTCGCGTCGATACCTCTCGATCGCGCCTTCCACGCGTTGTCGGGCGCTGTTGCTTCGATCCTTGGATCCGTTGAAGGTGATTTTCGCCGTGAAGTTCCCGGGCAGCGCAGCCCGCTCGGCTTCGGGAGAAACGAACTCAACGATCGCATCCAGGTTCCCTCGCTGGATTTGGTCAGGAGTCGCAGAAGCATCGCGGACGATATTAATCCGGCGGTCGCGCTCGAAACGGGCACGGAGGCCGGGATGTTCGCGCGGGACATTGAGGACAGCGATGCGCGACTTCGTGCTGTCCGAATGGCCCTGGATGAACATCACCCCTGTGAACCCCGCCCACATGATGAGCGGATACAGAAAGATGGGGATGAGAATACTGTTGATTACGATCGTGCGCTCACGCAACGCCCCCCGAAGTTCATACCGGTAAATCGTGCGAATCTGGCTCCACGCGCTGGAAGGTTGAACCGTTGCATTGGGATTCTGCACGCGCGCCACTCTACCGGCGCGCGCCAGAAGGATCAACCAAAGGAACCAGCAGCGCGAACACCGCCGCCAGATCGCGGACTTGCAGCCGTAACAGTCACACTTGTCCAGGTGCCAGGCGTCTTCACCGCTGGGTGTTTTGCCGTAAAATCGGAAATAGCTCTTGGTTTATGCACGAGCGGTTGTTTGATCGGCGTAATCAGGCTGCACGTCAGTGGCCAATCCCCACTGCGGAGGGGTTCGGAACCTGTCCTTCTCCGTCTTACGGTGCGTGCTGCGGGATGGTCTGATGACGCGGCTCCCGCTCGGTCATGAGCGCAACCAGGAAGCTCCCCAGTCCAACCACCAGATGCGGTGCCCAAACGTTCGCTGGCCGATCATTGAACCCAAACAACCACGGCGAAGCTGCCAGGATCAGCGGCACGACATAGTCGATCGCTAGATGAACAGGCATCGGGATCAACTTGAACAACCCAAGTTCATATCGAGTGAGCACGGCCATGCCCAGGATCATCACGCCAATGACGCGCGGCACCATCACCGCCGCCCCGCCTTCATCCGCAAACCCGAACAGGTTTGGCGCCAGTAACAGTGCAAGCCCCACCACGTAATCCAGGACCCCATGAATATATGTAGGTATCGTTTTCATAACCTACCGGTCAGCCTTCTCTCCGATGGCACCTATGGGGAGTAATACCGTCGGCCATATGGGGAGAAAACATATTGGATTTGCGGACGCTTTTTGAAACACGTTAACGTCTTGCCGTGCACGAAAACCCCGACGCCCTGGGTATCATCGCCGGCAATCGGCTGCTGCCTCTCCTTCTCGCCCGCCAGGCGCGCGCGATGGGCGTTCGGCGCATCGTCGCCGTCGCATTCGAGGGAGAGACCGAGCCTGCGCTCGCGGAATTGGTCGACGACATCGTGTGGACGCGGGTCGGGCAACTGTCGAAACTCATCAACGCCTTCCGGGAACGCGACGTTCGGCAGTGCGTGATGGCTGGACAGATTGCGCCTCGGAACCTATTCGATGTTCGCCCGGATCTGCGCGCTATGGGATTGTTGCTGAAACTAAAGGAGCGGAATGCGCACAGCATCTTTGGCGGCATCGCAGCCGAGTTGCAGAAGGATGGCATCGAGCTGATCGCCGCGACGCCGTGGCTTCAGCCCTTGATGCCGGCCAAAGGATTTCACGCAGGCCCGAAAATCTCGACGGCGCAACAAGAGGACATCGATTACGGATGGCGCATTGCAAAGGAAATCTCCCGCCTGGACATCGGCCAGCTCGTCGTGGTCAAGGAAGGCACGGTCCTCGCGGTCGAGGGATTTGAGGGCACGGACAAATGCCTGGCGCGCGGCGGGGAACTTGCCGGCAAGAACGGCGGCGCTGTGGCGGTGAAGGTCGCCAAGCTGAATCACGACATGCGCTTCGACATTCCATGCATCGGGGTTCGCACGCTCGAAACCTGCGGGGCATCGGGTGTTTCCGTGCTGGCACTCGAGGCAGGGCGCACACTCTTATTGGAACAGGAAGCTTGCGAACAGCTGGCGGACAAAAATAGAATCACCATCACAACAATCGGGTAAGCCAGAGACGGCCGCGGCCCAAAGATTTTACAACGATGCTCACTGCACACGAATTATTCGGCTTTATGTCGCCAGCGTTGGGAAACGAAATCCTGACGTTCATCGCCGACACCGAGAAACCTACCTATCGCGCGACACTCAGCGCCGTTGCTGAAGCCCGGAAGGTCCGCCCGGTATTCATGGAACGCCAGGCCAAGTCTCAGCGACACACGGCAATGCTGGCATCGCTCGGAAAACCCGGGCTCGAACTCGCCGCGGGCAACCTCATCCGCATGTGGCTCATGAAAAAATATCGTTCCATGCTTGTGGACTTCCTGACGCCGCTCGGGATCCAGCATGAGGAAGGTGTTGTTGAGGACCTTCCTCCAACCGTTGAAGATGCGAAGCTGAAGGACGCAGTGGAAGCGCTTCTCCAAAAATATCCGCACGAGGTCACTGCCGTTTATCTGAACGCATTCAATGAGATGAACGAGGCGAATTGGCCAAACCTCAAGTCGATGCTGGAAAACGATCCGCGCCTTCAACTCGGCGCAAAATAACCCCGCGAAGGGCCGATTGAAACGTAGCCTTTCACGTTTCAGTGCGAAAGGTGCGCGAGCCGTCGAACTTGCGGTGATGCATTGCACCAGCGTGAAAGGACGCGCTCCCGGGTACGAAGAAAAAGGCGGCTCCACTCAGAGCCGCCTGAACCTAACTAACCACCATTACAAGGAACCGCGGCAACATATTTCCCGAAAAAAAATCCACAAATAGGGTATTTACCCCAGCGTTATTTCAGAGCGTTTCCACTCCCGCCAACTTGCGAAGAATCTCAAGATTTCCAATGTCTTCATGCAAATCCTGCGACTTTGGCGTTTCGAGACAGGCGGGATGGCTGGCGAAACGCGGGTCCCGCACGATATGGCGAAATGCCTCCTTTCCGATTTGCCCCTGCCCGATGTGGGCGTGACGATCCACCCTGGAATTCAATGCCGTTTTCGAGTCGTTCAGATGAAACGCCAGGATGTTTTCCAACCCCACCGTTGACCGCACCTGCGCAATGGCTTTATCCCATCCTTTCTGCGTTCGGATATCGTAACCGGCCGCAAAAAAATGGGCCGTATCGAGACAGACACCGAGTCGCTCGGGCTTCTTGACGCCGTCGAATATCCGGCCGAGATGGGCGATGTCATTCCCAAGGCAGCTCCCCTGCCCTGCAGTATTCTCAAGCGCTATCCTGACAGGCAGCTTCCGCGTAACCGCAAATACTTCATCAAGGCCCGCGATGATCTGCCGCAACCCGCTCTCCTCGCCTGCACCGAGATGAGATCCGGGATGCATCACGAGGAACGGCAACTTGAGGGCCGATGCCAGCTCAATCTCCTGCATCAAGGATTTAAGAGAACGATCGCGATTCTCCGACGGTGCCGCGCCGAGGTTGATGAGGTACCCCGTATGTCCGAACACGCAATTGAAGCAGCCCGCCGCGAGTTCGGTGGAATACAGCGCCAGCTCGTCCGCACCGTGCGGCCTCCCAGCCCATTGCATGTTGTTCTTCACGAACACCTGCACGCATTCGCAGCCGATGGATTTGCCGCGTTGCAGCGCTTTCCAGATGCCCCCGCTTGTCGACATGTGCGCACCAAACTTCATGTCGCAACTGGACGGATTATCGGGAAATGCGGAACGCGCATGCTCCGTGAGATCGGGCCGGGCAGCGTTTGATCCGTTAAAGATTCTCCGGATGCATCAGGAGTTCAGCGACTCTCGACAGCAACCTGCCTGCAGCGCCGCCGTCCAGCACGCGATGATCAAAACTCAGCGTCAGGTTCGCCTCCATCACAGGAATGAATTGCTCCTTCGCAACATCCCAATGCGGCTTTCGTTTCGCCGCGCCCATGCCGAGCACCAGGGTCTGCTCCGGTAACGGAATCGGCGTCGCCCATTCCAGGCCAAACGTGCCGAAATTCGTGACGGTTGCGATGGACCCCCCCGTCGCGTCCACTGGCAGGCGGCGCTGCCGTGCGAGCTCCACAAGGTCGTTGTATGGTTCCACGAGCGACGGCAGGGGCCGGTTCGCCGCATTGCGAATCACCGGAACAAGCACCCCGTCCTCAACTTCCACTGCGAAACCGATATCGATCGACGGCGGATGAACAATCTTGCTGCCGATCAAACGCCCCGCGGGCGCGCTGTTTTCTGCAAGCGCCACCGCCAGCGCCCGGATCGCACACAACGCTGGGCCCGGTTTTGGGCGCGCCGTTTTGCGATGCGCAAACAGCGGATCCAGGCAGACAGGCAAACCGACATGTGCAATCGGCCGCGTCCAGCTGCGTCGCATCGCGTCGGCCACTGCGACCCGCATGGTCGACGCCTCGCTTAGCTGATGCTTCTCAAGGTGCGCGATGAACTTTTCAAAATCCTGGATGGTCACGCGTCCCGCCGCGCCGCTGCCGGCAATTCCCGCGAGGTCTGCCGCGTGCAGCCCCAATTCGTTCATCCGCGCCTTCATGCGCGGCGACATGTAGCTCGCTCCCGCAGCGTTCGCCGGCACGGGCAGGCCGCGCACCGTGGGCAGCACGCGTTTGGTCGTGCCTTCCACATACGCTTTTTCCGCAGGCTCAGGCGCATCGTCTGCGCCGTTGTCCGTCACAGGCTGGGTGTCGAGCCCGACGCGTTTGATTTCCTCCGCGCTCGCATCGAGATATCCCAGGACCGCGCCAACGGGATAGCTTTCATTCAGCTGCGCCAGAAATTGCTGAAGCGTGCCGCTGCACGGTGACGCCACGTTCAGCGTGGCCTTGCTCGTCTCCACCTCCATGATGTCCTGATCGGCTTCCACGGTCTGTCCCGGTTTGACAAGGAAACTGATGATGGCGGCTTCAGCGATCGATTCCCCAAGCTGGGGCATGATGATTGGGATCAGGGGCATGGCAGGCGTCAATGCATCAGGGTTATTGTCGCAACAAATTTCGCGCGGCGGCGGCGATGCGGCGAGCGGTCGGGCGATGCGCCGCCCAGAGATTCGGATGATACGGAACTGGAGTGTCTTTCGCGTTCAGGCGTTGCGGAGGTGCATCAAGCAGTCCGAAACCCTCCTGCGCCACACGCGCGACCACTTCCGCAGTGACCCCGCCCCAGGGCCAGGATTCTCCAACGCAAAGCAATCGGCCAGTTCGCGCAACGGACGCCATCACGGTATCCGTATCGAGCGGCTTCACGGAGCGCAAATCCACGACCTCAATCTGGTAACCGTCCAACTCCAATTCCTTCGCTGCCTCCAAGGCTTCGTGCACCATGGCGCTGTAGGAAACAATCGTCATGTCGCGCCCCTCGCGCGTGATCCGCGCCTTGCCTGTTGGCAGCGCCTCGGTCGGAAGCTTCTCCGCCTTCAAATGGAAATACAGAAGCTTGTGCTCGCAGAAAATGACAGGGTCATCGATTGCCACGGCTTCCAGCAGCATGCTATACGCGTCCTCCACAGTGGCGGGCGTCATCACAACGAGACCCGGGTAATGCGCGTAAATGGCCTCCATGGTCTGGCTATGGAACGGGCCGCTGCCAGAGGTGCCCCCGCATGGGAGCCGCACCGTGATCGGACACTTCACAGTGGTCCGCCAATACAGCGTCGCCGCCTGGTTGACGATCTGGTTGAATGCCACTGTCGAGAAATCCGCGAACTGCATTTCAACGATTGGGCGCATCCCCTCGATGGCCGCACCCACCGTCATTCCGATGATCGCGTCCTCGCTGATCGGCGCGTCCAGCACACGCCCTGGGAATTGGGCCGCGAGATTCTTCGTGGCCTTGAATGCGCCGCCAAAACTGCCCACGTCCTGGCCGTAGATGAAGACCTTGGGATCCTCCGCCAGGGCGCGCGCCTGCGCTTCGCGAATGGCTTCGAGATACGTGATGCTCATGGCTGCACGATCGATGAACGCATTATGAGGATTGCGATCAATTTGAAATCAATCATGGCCTTCATTCAATCTGCGGGTCGCCAGCGCACACCAGTCTTCCCGAAAAGGATCGGGTGCGGCCTCACGCTGGACCATTGCCACCGCTTCCTCCACCTGTTGCACGGCGTCCGCGCGAACCTGCGCCACGCCCGCGGCATCCAGCCAGCCGCGACGAAGCACATCGTCCTCGGCGGACTTGAGGCAATCGCGAAATTCCGGGTCCGCCTTGAATTTCGGATCCACATAGGCCGCATCGTCATGCTCTCCGTGGCCGCAAAGCCGCAACAACTTCGCAACAATCAATTGCGGGCCGCCACCACTGCGGGCCGAGCCGACGGCATCGCGCAGGCAGGCAAGACATTCGGCAAGGCGGGTTCCGTTCACTTCGTGACCCGCCACCCCATAACCCGCCGCCCGATCAGCAAGGGATTCACAGGCGAACTGCCGGGAATTTGGCGTTGAATAGGCGTATTGGTTGTTGGCGACAACGACGACAAGCGGAAGTTTTTCAACGGAAGCCTGGTTTAACGCCTCATGGAATGCGCCCGTTGAAGTCCCGCCTTCACCGAGCGAAGCCACCCCCACGACATCCTTCATTCCTTTTTGCCGCTTTGCCCAAAGCGTGCCGTTCACGACCGATATCATCGATCCCAAATGGCTGATCATCGGCAACAACCCTTTTTGGGGGTTTCCTCGATGCACGTTTCCATCCCGCGCACGCATGGGCCCGAGAACGGAACCCATGTAGGTTCGAACCGCGTCGAGAATGGATTCACCGAATGCGAGACGCCCTGCGCCGTCGCGAATGCACGGGGCGAAGACATCTCCAGGCCGAAGGGCCATTGTAGCGGCGGCGCTAAATGCTTCCTGGCCGCGGCCCAGGAAGACGCCGCCGTGAATTTTTCCTGCCCGGTAAAGGCTGGCGAATTTGTCATCCAGAACCCGAGCCAGGACCATCCACCGAAAGGCTTTCAAAAAAGTGTCCCTGCCATCACCCGACTCCGCGCCAACTGCCCCAGGCTTGAGCACAGTTTCAAACATGGGTGGAAATTAAACGTCTTGGCATTGCCCGCGCAACGTTTCTTTCCGCCGCGCACGCCGCACCGGAGCGCCAGCTTGCACCGGCTCGGCGCTCCAGGTTTTCCAGAAGGATCAATAGACTACTGGCGCTGCGCGTCGACCCGTGCTTTTTCGAAAGCTGCCTGGGCGTCAGCCTTCTGCTTGTCCGCTTCGAGCTGCGCCTGCGCCGCCTTTTTGTCCGCATCAATCTTTGCCTTCTCGATCTCGGCGTTGATGTCCGTCTGCTTCTTCGCTTCCACAGCAAGTGCGTCAACGGTTTCCTTGCGATCGTCGAGGATCTCTTTCGTCACTTCTTTGCGATCATCGATGGCTGCCTTTTCGCTATCACAGCCGACGAGAACAAATGAAGCGAGTGACGTCACGATGAGGTATTTCATTGGTTTCATGATTGTCACAACGTAATCGCTGAGCGTGACGAATGCATCCGTTCCCCGGGGGCGAATAACCCGCAGCGCCAATGGGGTGTTTCCGAGATCCGCCGGCTACTCCGGCCAGTGTTCGCCTGGCGCCCAAAACCTGTTCTCAACCACCTCGCCCTGATTCATGCGAACGCGCGCCTTGAGCGAACCGTCGGGATGAAACGCGAGCGACTCACCATGCGGAACTCCATTCGTCAATTCAACCCGCTCGCTCAAACGGCCATTCTCAAACCACCGCTCGAAAATTCCCTGCGTTTGTCCATGCACCACCTCGACTGTCGAAAGCTTCGCGCCGCTTTCGTGATACTTTGTCCGGATGCCGTGGGAAATTCCGCGGACATACGTCTCGCTGACCTGGAGTTTTCCGTTGGCATGCCAGCCCTGTGAAAGCCCCTCGAGCAGGCCGTTCGAAACAGAGGAACGCGACTTCAAGCTGCCGTCATCGTGATGCTCCAAAACGAATCCCGTGAAGGGTTTGCCCTGATCGAGCAGCACGCCGTCCCGAAGTTCCAGCACGTTGCGGGATCGCTCGGCGAGAATTGAGCCGGTCGTGCGAGACGGCTTTGAAGAAAAAAGCCAAACGGCTGCAACCGCGAGGACCGCAACAGAAAGCCACGCGATCCACCATCGGGATCGCAAACCGAAGCCAGGAGACTCAGTGGACACGGAGCCGGAAATACATGGGTCCCGCCTGGCCCGGAGGAAGCACGATCTCGGGCTCCACGATGCCCGAGGCTGGCGCGTAGTGCTCCACCTTCGGAACAGCATTGGTATTTCCTGCAGGAACGCGCATCGATACGTCCGCCCAATGCGACATGTTCGTCGTTCCCAGGATCGAATACGTTCGCCCTGCGATTCCGAAGAATTGAATCACGGGGCCCTGCGTGTTCCGCCGAACCATCCGCAACTTGAGGCCGTCCTGCGGATCAAAGGCGTAAGTGCCGGCAATGTACTCCGCGAGATTGCTGATGCCGTCGCCATCATTGTCGCCGTTCCCTGTGATCTGCCCGAGCGTCAATCCGCCTCCGAGCATCTGGATGAGCAACTGCTCCCACGCGTCCGGCAGGCCATCGCCATCTGAATCAACGCCAAGCGTCAGGTTGATCAATGTTTCCCCTGCAGGCTGGCCCAGCGTGGCAAAATTGCCTGCCATCTCGAGCGGCAGGTAAACAGTGTTGCCAATCTGCACTTTCAGCCGGAACGGAACCGTCGGCCTCAAGGCTGCCGTCTTGTAAACATCGGGAGTCGACAGCGAATCCATCGGCACGATCAATCGATAGTTTTCGCCAGGCGCGATCTCCGGCGAGACCTGGCACGCGATGAACACGTTGTTCGTGGTTTCAAGAAACACCTGTGCGGAGCCCAGGGATAAAGGATCGCCAAATTCATCGCGCACGGAACCATGGATCACATGATGCGGCGCTGGCGGAAAGGCATGGGCTGTGTGGAGGCAAGCCACAGTGATGACAAGCGCAACAGTCCACTTCGAGATTGGGTGCAGTAAGGAATTCATAGGTGCGCCAGCCGCTTAGTTCCCGGAGTAGCTGTAGGTGACGAAATGAATTTTCACATCGCGCACGGAGTTGATGAAACGATTCAATCCCTGTTCAGGATCGTTCAACAGAACGTGCCCGGGAATCACCAGCTTCCAGCGCGTGTTCCACACCGAGCGGCCTACGAGCCGATTGTTTGTGTATTGCGAACGCAACAGCGTCCCGCTTGCGCCATACAGGCTCGTGCTGAAATAACCCGCGCTCGGGACCGGCCGGAACGCCTGGTGCTTGCGGATTCCGAAGATGGGCTCGGTCAGCGAATCTGCAGATGTATAGAACGGCAGCGTTGAGAAATCCGATGCGCCCAGGTTGAACGGCAGCGGAATCGCCACGTCAGCCACACTCCACGAACGGATCGCGCCCGTGTCGCCCAGCGGCGGTGTTCGCATCGTGTCTTCGCCGACCGGGATCAAATACACGTAAGGCGTCGCCGACAATGCGGTGGGATCCAGGAACCAGGTGTCGGGATCGGGAGGCGATGATCCACCCGCGCCTGCATTCGCCGCAGGAACATCCATTCCGCGATACCCTTCCAACGCCACTCCAACCCCGAAGATCTTGGTGGCAAAGGAACTCGGGCTGAAGGCGTGGTCGCCACCCGCCAGTTGCTGGCCGAAGACGTTGTGCCCGTCCGCAATCACGGTTCCAAACTCAATCACAATGCCGGGCGTCGGCAGCCCGCTTCCGCGGCTGATCTGCAGGCAGTTGCGCCGAACGTCGGCATCCGCCATCAGGTCAGGGACCCTTCGTTGCAACAATAGATCCTTCCACGTCGCGTCGTGGTTTGTTCCGGGGAGCACACGGAAATTCTCCATGCGCAACGAAACCGTGGTTCCATACGCGTCGGGATTGTTGAAACCAAGCCGGCCGCGGAGGACATCCCAATCCGCCTTCATTTCCGCCAGTGCACTCGAGATTCCGGGATCCCCGCTCGCGCTGCCTGCGTATTGGGGTTCGCCATTCCGCACCACGCCCAAGGCACGCGAACTGACAACGCGGCTCACGAACGCCCTGCCCGCCTCGGTATTCAGCAAGCCGGTTTCGTAGTCGTATGCGTTTGCGGCCAGGAATGCGTAACGCGCGGCAAGATCAAAAAGCGTCTTGTACCGTTCGAGCTTCTCATTTCTGAAGATCCGGAACGCTGCGTCACGCGAACGGAATCCCTGGACCACGGCGGATGCGCGCTGGCGGAAGACAAGCCGCTCCTGCTGGATGCGATCGCCTTCAGCAATGAGCGCGCGATAAGCGCGGCGGGCGTCGTCGTACTCGCGATACCTGAGATTGATCAACCCGAGCCCCGCCTGGACCTTCTCAAAGGAATCGCCCAGTGCCTGCACGGCGCTGCGGACCTCCTGATCCCATTCCATCGGCGCAATCTGTTCGAACTCGGTCCAGCGCTTGGCGGTTTCGGTCGAGAGTTCCAGGGCCTGCACAATTGCAAACTGCACGAACTGCCGAATGTCGAAACCCTTCTTGATTCCATAGCCCGCGAGCTTGATCGCCGTCCGGCCCGCCGAGGTGAGATCGCCGCCCGATGCCACGCCCACGATCAAGCTTCCAGGAAGAGCTTCCGAAGTCGCATCCGACGTGAAGATGATGTCCTCCTCGATCGAATCGAAAACCTTGTCGATGATATCGTTCGCGAACTTCACGCTCTGCAGCGTTTGCTCCGCGATGAGAAGATCCTTCTGGAAATTGCGAATGGTTTCATGATCCGCGAGCCGCGTGTTGAAGAGGCCAATCACCCGGTCAAGATCCGTCTTGCCACCCGCCTGGTCGAACAGCGCCTGCCGCAGCGCTGTATGCGATGCAATGACTTTGGAAATTGCCTGTTGAACCTGCCCAGGCGCCGCACGCTGCCCCGTCCAGTGTTCGGGTTTTTGCGCGAATCCGTCCGGCCCAATATCAATTTCAACGTAATGAACTCCGTTGGAATAATTGGGGTCAGTGGAATCCAGGATGCCGAGATTGGTCAGGTTGTAATTCTGCAGCCAATCGGATGCGAAATCCTGGATGTCGATCAGGTACGCATTGTTGGTTCCGGGATAATTCCAAACACCAGGGAACGGCTGTTCGGGCCGATCGACGTAGTTGTAATGGACGAGGTCCGGACCAGTATAGCCCTGCCGCCAGGTTTTGCCGGGACCGATGTCATCGGTGTAGGGCGTGCCGTAAAGTTCAATCAACCGGTTCTCAAACGCGAGTTCCTGCTTGGCCACGATGTTCTGGAAGTCGGCGAGCGAATCCTGCTCGGATCGCATCAGGCGCGTCACATCCTTGGCATCATCAAATGACGCCACCGCATTATTCAGCGCCGCCTTTGCGCGGTTGTAAACCTGGTCAAAGTGCGTTCCATTTTCCGCCCCGATTGCGGTGGGGTTCAAATCGAATGCAATACTATTCTCGGGCAGCCCGATGGGCGTCATTCCGCCTTCCGCGTTTTCCATCGCTTGCTGCAGATTTCCGCCGAGCGTCGCGAGTTCCTGGAGCTCGGTCACGGTCGTGCGATCGATCTTTTGAATCCCTTCATGCAACGGATTGGGGTCCTCGCCCGGAATTACGGCATTGCCGACAACCCAGTTCAGGAACCCACCCTGTCCACTGCGACTCGCCCAATGATCCATTCCCCAGTAACGAATGGAGTTGCGGTTTGTGGTTCCATCCATGTAGGTGCGCTGCGTGTTGACCCGTGTCGCGCCGAAATGATTCCACCCTGCGCTGCGCGTCGCCCTGTAATCCTGCCGCCACGTCAGGTCGAAAGCCTGCCTCCCCGCCCGCGCCAAAGCCGCTGCCGCCGCGGCAAATTTGCGTTCGTCCTGGTAGTCAACAGAGACCGGCTGGCCGAGCACGAGCACCGCTTCCGAACGCGGCACCCAGTCGAAATTCTGATTCATCAGCAGCGAGTAATATCCCTTCAATGCAGTCAGGTAATGGCCGTACGCATCGCCGTGTCCCTGCGGGAACATATGCGCGGCGTCCTCCGCATTGATCACGCCGTCAGGATCGGAGTTTGGATTCTCCTGCACATTGTAGTTGTTGGCATAGATCACTTCGCCCGAATCAATGCCTCGCGTGTAGTTCCAAATGAGGCGGTTGTAGATCGGCGTCACCTGGACTCCAGGAACCAGAAAATCGTCCCGTCCGCGAATGAGCGCGAGTTCCTCCTCCAGCAGTGAAGCTGTCTGCCCCTTGAAGGCAAACAATGCAGTCGCAATATCACTGTAGGTGTGATTCGCCGTTCCAATGCCAATCGTCGGATTTGCCGCGTCGGCCCAGGCCTCATTCCCCAGCATCATGTAAAGATCGCTGAGATAACCCGCTGCAAGCAGGAGCGCGTCGTTCGCCGGTCCATAGTTGTATCCCGACTCAATGCTGATGGAACGTCCGCGCCGAAGCACGGTCTCGTAGATTTCAATCAATCCGAAGTTGTTGATGTTCTCGAGATTTAACGCCACGTCGCCTTCCCAGCGGCGGCCCGCCTGCGTAAGAATGCTGGCATCCGTGTTCACGCGATTGTTGAACAGGTCCGTGATCCGCTGGTTGAAAGGATTGATCCCGGCCAGCACCCGCTTGATCCAGCCCTCAGCAAGTTGCGACGGTGTCCAATCGGACCATTGATCGAACAGTGGATGGTCCGGGTTTGCGGGCTTGTATCGAAGCACCAGGTAATTGTCGCCCAACACCTGGATCCCGGAGCCGCCCAACAGATAACGCGGCAGGTTGGTTCCGCTTGTGAGCGAAAGATACTGCGACATGACTTCGTCACGGAATGGCGGCTGGCCACCTATCGGCGCGGCAATTTTCCATTCGTAGAAGTACTCGCCAAAACGCCCCGCAAAATCCACCGAGTGCTGGAACGTCACCTGTTCGCTCAGGGGATTCGCCGCCGCTATCACCTTCAACTCGCCAACATAAAGTTCAGGAACAATCCGGAAGACATGCAACGCAACAGGATCGCCCGGCTGCGTGAATGCGGTGCCGCCCGATTCAATGATTGTCACATACCCGTTTCCGGGACCGCTCGATGACAGCGCATAGGAATCAACTGCCAGGTTGTCGTTTCCAACTTCCGCCAGGTCCGAAACGCCCACAGGCTCCGTTAATCCGGGATCGGGAATATACGTTCCCGGCACCGCGGGGTTCTCGTAGAACGTTTCCATCGGCGTCGCGAGAGCATCCACGAGCGCAGTCCATTTGGGCGCGTTGTCCTCATCACTCGCAGGGCACAGCGCCTTGACAGCGGCCAGGTCCGACCCGCGCAACACATTCAACAGCAAATAATCCAGCCCGAGGATTTCATCCACGAACTCGCCCTTCAGCACGAGACTGCCCTTCGCACCGCGGTTTGGATCGAAATACACGCGTTTCGCCAGATGCGGCGGAAGATTCGGGAAATAATATTTGCCGAGGTAAATCTCCATGCGGACGCTCGGAGGAACAACATCCAGCTCATGCTCGTCCAGGCTTGCGTACTTCTCCCGAGTCGGATCGTGAAGAATCACGCTGGGAATCGCGTTCGTAATGTTGGCAGCAATGGATTGCTGGTACAGGACCCGCGCTGTCTTGAAGAAACGAACGCCGGGCAGCCCGTTGATCGGCGCCGTGAGCGTCTGCCCGTACGGCATCATCGCCACCGGTTTGCTGCCGTCGCTCACATCACGCTCCGGCCAGACAGGACGATAAACGATGTCGAGGGCCGCCGTCTGCTTCGAGGAGGGATCGCCCAGGTAATTCGTGCCGTCATGCGGACGCAGGTAGGGAACGATGCTGCCGGCGGCCGGCGGTGAAGACATCCCCGGCCATGCAAAGCTCGGTTCCGTCTTGTAATAGTACCGCATCGTAAAACTGTTCGATGGCGCAGGCGAGTGCGCGAGGAACGGCGGCCGATTCGAAAACACGATGACACTTCCTGTGTAAACATTCGTGCTTGCGATGGTCAGCCGCTGTTGGGTGACTGGCGTTCCAGCCGCGATGACATTGATTGAAAATGAGTTGGTGACCTTGTCGTGAAGATATAGGTCCTGCACCACGAGCTGCAGGTTCACGACGCCGGTTTGGTTCGTCCCCGGCGTTCCGTGCAGCCGCAATCCGGAAACCGTCAGCCACGACGGGATGTTGCCAACGGGCGAAACGTCCAGGAACTCGTCCTGGCGCGACGCGTGCAGGAAATATTGAAACGGCTGCCCGGCAATCGCCGTGGCGTTCGACGCGGCGACGAAGCCCCGTGTGGCAGTGTTGTAACTTCCCGCCTGCAGTGCGGGCAATCCGTCGTGGGCGCCGCGATACACCCAGAAGTTATGTTTGCGATCACGATACGTGAATCGCTGGTAATGCCCGAACGGACCCTCAGCGTCGCGGGTGTCATCCCATGCGCCGGGAAGATCACCGGCCTGCGAATCGGGTTCCGTGTTGTAGTTCACCGCGGCATCGCCGCTGCCTTCCACCGGCTTGGCGAGCAGTGGCAATGGCATGGGCGCCTGCAACTGGCGTCCCGCTTCCGTGATGTAATCAAATACCCAGCCCGCTTCCGGCTTCTCGCGCTGGACCTTGAACGCCGACATCGAAGGCCGCCCGTCCTGGTCGGCATATTGCAGCAGGACGAAACGCTCCGACGAATAGTTTGTGCCGCTCGTGATGTTCAAATCATCGCGCGTGGCGAACACCGTGCCTCCCGACACAATCGCGTGTTCCTCGTTCGGGTTGTAACCCGGCAGGTTTCGGTTGTTCTGGAAGTAAATCGAACCTGCCTCCTCAAACGAATTCAAAGGCGCGACGCCCGCATTTCCCTTGCTGCTCGCCAGCACGATCTCGCCCGCATCAACGGGCCATTCAATCGTGTAACGGCCGATGACAGAAGGCCAGTGGATCGTCTGGAAACCTTGCGCCGTGTTCGCGCCGTTAGGGCGAAACCACCAGACCTCAAGCCGGTTCGCACCCGGAACCGCATTGATTGGAATGATCGAGCCGAGATTCGCCGTTTCAAATCCTGCAGCGAAGGGATTGATATAGGCATCGACGTTGTAATGCGTTCCATTCTCAGGCCGGATGTGGCCCGTGTAGAAGGCATCGCCCGGCGCTGACCCCAGTTCCCCCGCGGGGGCAATAATGCGTTTGCCGACGAAAACAGTTTGATGCACCACGCGGGGCGCTTTCAGGGGATCAGCCCACGTGACGGTCTGGTTCGTGGGATTCCAGCCGATCAGGTTTGTGGCAATCGTTCCCGCGAAGTTCGTCCCTTTGAGAGTAACGTCCAGCCACGAGAATACCCGTTCAAATGCAATGTTGTCCCCTGAGTTGAACAGAAGCAGTGTCCGATGCGCGGAATACGGCGGCTCAAGGTGCGTGTAGAACGCGAACGTTTCGGTCATCTTCGCCCGCGGCCGGTCGAACGGATCCTGATACTGAATGATCGGCACGTTGTCGGTTGGCATCGGCACCGCCGTGAGCTTCGCTTCATTTTCGTTTGTGACAGCGGGACGCAGGTAATGGCTGTAACGCGCGGGATCGTTCGGCCAGACAAGGCGATATCTTCCAAGCAACGACGGCCATTTCAGCCCGACTTCACCCTCCTCCATCCAATGCACAAGATAATCGTTCACATTCTGCGTCTCGCGAATGGCGAACAAACGGATGAGTTCAGATCCCGAAACATTCTGCTGATACGCGAACGGTGTCGTGGAACCCTGAATCACAGGTTCTGGCGTGAGCAGAGTCAACGAACCAGGCGATGGCGGCGTGACGCGCTCGCCTAAATCAATTTGCACATCCAGAGGCGTGGGCTGCTTGAGCACATCAACGATCTCGTAGCCAAGCTGTTCGCGCGATTGTCCATCCGATCGTGCATCGCCGAGCAACTCCACAAAAACCCGGCCTTGAAGGTTGTAGGCAAAGAGGTTTCCTTGCGCTCGATCGTACCACAAGGTCCGCAATTCCGGCAGCGGCGCGTTGGTGGTTCCGTCGGTTGGGCTGGTATCGCCCGGCCCCACGTACTCCTGCGGAACAGTGCGCGGGAAGTTGCTGTTGTAAACGATCTTGAGGTCTCCAATCCGCGTGCTCGGCACGGCCACGGGCTTGCTCAAACTGCGAAAGCCGCGTTCGGTCCAATAAATCTTGCGGGACGGTTTCACAGGTGCGCCCGACACGATGTAATCAACCCTGTGCAGGCGGAAGTAATTCCCCGCATTGGTGAAATAGCTGCCGTTCGTCCCAGGCCACGTCGTGGTGTAGGCGGCCTTCATCCAAGTGATCGAGATCGGCCCCGGCTGGATCGCATACACCTTTCCTGAATTGATGCTCCAGTAATATCCGCCATTGGTGTGGCCTGTCGTCGAATACGGTTCCGCCAGCCAATACTGCTCGGGAGCAATGTTGGTTAGGGTGATGCCGTTTTCGTCCGTGATGGGCACAGGAATTTCAGCCCCGAACGCAAATGAAACCTGCCTGCTGAGATACGGGGCGCCGACCGTGGCGCGACGCAGCACCATGACCGCAACGCCGTTCGACAGGCCCACGGGCAAGCCCATTTCAACCGCGAGCGCGCCAGTCAAAGGCGTTGTGCCACCGTTCAACGCAGCGGAATTGCTGGCGATGATCGATTCGGCCAGCGTGCGGCCCGGAACGGCGCCGAATGATACAAACCCGCGAAACTGGTTTGTAGTGGGAAGCAACGCAGAACCCGACTCATCCGCAAGGGTCATGCGGCCGTCGGAACCGGGTGGCGTGTTGGAAACTGTCGAGATGGGAACGCCGCGGCGTGACTGCAGGTTGAACGTGGTTTCCAATTGCAGATACTCAATCGGCAAAACGGTCTGGCCAGCCGCATTCCACAGGCCCGACAGGAGCACCAGCCACAGGGCGATCAAGCGTGAGTTCTTCATGAGCGCTTTCACGAAACTACGAAACAAATCTTTTCCGAACCGCTTCCTTCAACACCAACGCCGGGCCCGGGTCCCGCGAGCACGAAGCCGTTGCGGAAGACATCCAGGGTTGGCGCGAGCTCGATCATGACCCTTAGCGTGCCGCCGCGGTGGTCGTTGCCGGGGTGTCGAGGCGCGAACGCAACTCCTTGTTCTCACGCGCCAGCTCAGCGAGCTGCGCCTTGATTTCCGACAATTCCGAATCGTGCTGCTGCTTGAGCTCCTGAATGGCCTTGATCGCCACCACTCCCAGATCGCTGTAACCCACCGTCAGCGTCTTCTGCTTGGTTTCAGGATTCTCGTACGAACCGACCATCTCCGGAAACAACGGCTGCAACTCCTGCGCAATCACGCCCAGCATGTGCTTCGAATCCGGCTCGCTTTCCTTCCAGCGAAACCGCCGTACTTGCACCTTCATCGCGCGATCCAGCATCGGCTCGGCGTCCACGATGTCCTTCTTCAGGCTGCGGTCCGAACCGAAATCCCAGTTGGAATCGCCGTCAAACAGCGCATATCGATTTCCCGCGCTGTGAAGGCTCGAGTTCAGCTGCACCACAACCTGCACACTGTCGCGATAGAACTCGGCATACCGCCCATCCGGTCGATCCAGCCGCAAACCCGGGATGGAGCTGTGCCTAACGGTCAGCGGCATGCTGGGAGTCGTGGTGCCGATGCCGACGTTTCCATTGTTCTGCATGAACATCACGGAAGCGGAAGTGTTGTTTCGAATGTTGAAGCCGCCGGCGCCGTAGTTGAGATAGGTGATGTTGTCCACCCACCGCGGCCACAGAAAATTCTCGAACACGCCCGATGAATTTTTCGCCGCAACGGTGTAGCCGTTGTCCATGCGAATTTCACCGCCGCTCACGAGAAGGCGGCCGCCCGACACATGCAGACGCTCCTGGGGATCCCAGGTTCCAATGCCCACCCGCGTGTTCGATTGAAGCGTCAGCGGGTAATTGGCGACCTGCCCCGGAAGTGTGCTGCTCGCGAACAACAGCTTGCCCGCGCCTTCGCCGTTGCCTGATCCCGTGGAAACCAACTTCCAGTAGGAGCCGCCCGTGCTCGTGTTGCCGAGGATGAACCACGTTCCCGTCACGCTGGACGAATCCACGCGCATGGTTGGCCAGGAAGTGTCAGAAATGTGGAAGCGAGCCAGCGGCCCGGCAATTCCAAGCCCCACAGCATTATTGAAGATTTGTGTTCCACTGAACGTGTTTTCCCCCGGATCGCAACGCCACGTTCCCGCTCAGCCGCGTGTCGCCGATCGTGCCCGAATTCACCGCGCCGCCATCGACGTTCGCAGCCGAGATCGCCTTTTGCGAAAGAAACGAATAGGGCGACGTCAGCAAACGCAGCCGCGGCAGAATGTCGACATCGCTTCCACCGCCGCCAATGCCTTTGACCGTGATGCTCACCCAGCGATCCGACGCGGTGTTGTTGGTGAAGAGCGTGTTCAGCGCAGGCCGCGGCTCGCCAATGCTGCTGCCTTCTCCCAGCAACACACTGAAATATCCCTTGTCCACCGTCACAGTCTGCTGCTCTGCCCAAAGCTTTGCCCCGCCCGTCGCGCCATCCCAAATGCGGAAGACGACATCGTAGTTGCGCGGCGAGTTCGTCGCCAGCGCCGCCCCGTTTCCGTCCACGAGGTAGCCTTGATAGGTCATCAGGTTCGGAGGATTAACCGTGGCCTGCGCCTGGACGCTGTGGTTCAAACCGAGGAGAAACCCGGCCGCGAGCAGCGACACAAACAATTCAATTCTCCGGCGATGGGGATGTTGGATCTTCATGGTGAAATGTTGCTGAAAGGTTGTCAGGGCGCAGGTGTCAGTTGCGGAATGTCGGTAACTCGGTTCAAGGTGAAATCCCCGCGCACTTCAAAACGGCGCGTGTCGTTGGTCCCTCCCGCCCGCGCGAGTCCGCGCATGATGATGACTTCGCGATAGATCCCGCTGACGGATCGATTCGCAGAAACCAGGCTGCTGAAATCATTTCCCGGTGGGGTAACGCTCAACGTGATATCGCGCTGCACGCTGTAGGATTCCGATCCTTGCGCCAGCACGCTGTTGAAGTTCACATTCAGGTTGTCGTGGTCGGGATGATACGTGTGGAGAAAAGGGCTCGAAGGGCGCGCATTGTGGCCCAGCATCACGGTTGTCGACAGGTTCGTCTGCGCAGGAAACCGGCCATTGAACGACCACGCGGTGTTTGGAGAATTCCACGGAAGATGCACAGCGCTCAACCGCCGGGCGTCCTTCAGGAACGCCGTGTTCAGCGCCGACTCGCCGAGGGTCACAATGGTGTTCGTCGCGGCATCAAACCCGACAAACACGCGTTGCAGCAGCGCCGCATTTCCAGCCGCGGGATTGTGCACCAGCAGCCGCAATGGATACGGCCGCAGCACTTTTTTGATCGAGGTGTCAACGTTCGTGACAATGTAATTGCCCTCCGCCGCCTGGATCGGCGCATCGCCCGCGCCGCGTTGAAATGACTTGAGGTATTGCCCAACCTCATCCACCACCGCGCTTCCCACCCACAGCCCCGCGCTGGAAGCCGCCGTTGCAGCCACGCCCACATCCACTTGCGTGAAACCAAAGTTGTCGGTGAACCGCAACACTCCCGCAAGCGTCGTGCCCGCGGGACTGCTCATGGCATGGCGATTCAACCCGATAACAGCTTCCACTTCTGAGCCCGGCTTGTTCGCGGGCGCCAGCGTCCAGGAACGCGTGCCTCCCAGGGGCAGATTCGCGTAGCCGTAAACCAGGTTCGTCACATTGAAATCTGTTCGCACGATCAACGGCGGAAGGCCGCCAATCGCCGCCTGGCCCGCAGGCGCGGCTTCGGAATTGGCAAGGGTCACAGTGACGGTGATGGTGTTCGTGGAAAGATTCCGCAGGCGCACTGAAGCAGCGCTCCCCGTGTCGCCAAAATCAATCGCCGTTCCATTCAACTTCACTTCGAAGGGCCCAAAGTAGTTGTTGAACACCTCGCCTGCCCGAATCCAGAATGCCTGGCCGCGTTTGACACTCACCGCGCGAAATACATTCGGGATGAGACGCACCGGGTTTCCCGTTCCAAGTTCTCCGCCGGGATAATGAAAGATTTCAGGGACCACGCCTTGAAGCGCTGGCGAATGCGATAGAAACGCGTCGAATCGCGGCGGGTTGACGGGCACGGTGGGAAATCCAATGAAGTTCAAGCCCGTGATCGTCCAGTCATGCCGCGGCGGCACGGGACGTCCCTTCAGCGTCCATGTGTAGGTGGGCACGTTGACACCCACGCGCACGAGGTAAGCCGCGTCACCGTCGAGGCGCTGCAGCGAATTCGCGTCGCGCGTCCGCACCCAGCTCGACCACTCACTCCCGGGATTCGGATTTTGCGGGCTGTCCGTGAACTGCGTCGTGAAGGGAGGATTCCATCGCCAGATTTCCACAATCGGATTGGAAGGATCGCCACCCACAAGCGCATTGAGCGTCGTGTAATCCGCATTCACATGCAGGAACACCGCGTTCCACCCGCTCTTCAGTTCAATCGATTGAGACTGCCACTGCGCGCGTCCAGGGCACACTGTGGACAAGAGCCCCATGAAAATCAGCAGGCAAGTAAAGCGCCGTTGGATAATATCAATTGGGGTGAATACCTACCGCATGAGGGCAAAACGCGGCACTGCGATTCGTGTGCGGGCTGGCATTGGATGCGTTGATTAAACCTGCGTAACCGTGTGTGGTGCAAGAGGAAAAAGTTTCGAAATTGAAAAAAAACTTCTTAAGTGTTTAACGGCGGCGGTGTTTGCAATTCGCGCTTTCGTTTCTTCCCTCGCTCAACAAACATTACGCATGCGATGGATGACAGGGTGGATCTTGGGATGGTTTCTTTTCGCGTTCACAACAAGCGGCGCCGAGACGTTTCGCGTCGCCACCTACAATCTCGAGAACTACCTCGACACCGCCACCGAATCCAGGCCAAACCCCAAAACGTCCGCGTCCCGCGCCAGGATCCGCGAAACAATTCTGCAGATGAAACCCGATGTCGTAGCCCTTCAGGAGATCGGCAGGATCAGCGCCTTGATGGAACTTCGCGATTCGCTGAAGCGCGACGGCATTGAATTTCCACACTGGGAACACGTCAGCGGTTTCGACACAAACATCTTCGTGGCAGTGTTGAGCCGTTTTCCAATCGTCGCGCGGCGGCCGCACACAAACGAAACCTTTCTGCTCAGCGGCCGGCGATTCCACGTGAGCCGCGGGTTTGCCGAAGTGGACATCCGCGTAAATGCCAGTTACACGTTCACTCTGATCACCGCCCACCTGAAGTCAAAACGCAATGTGGGGTTTGCCGACGAAGCCGAGCAGCGATTGGAAGAAGCCAGGATTCTTCGCCGCATCATTGAAAAGAAAATGACGGCCAATCCGAACGCGAACCTCGTGGTGCTGGGTGACATGAATGACACGCGCAACTCCCCTCCCCTGCGCACCATTCTCGGCCGCGGCCGCTCGCGTCTCGTTGATACGCGTCCATCAGAATGGATTGAAGGCAATGAACCATCACAGGAGCAGCGAGCCGTCACGTGGACACATCATTACGGGATCGAAGACACCTACAGCCGGATCGATTATCTGCTGCTCAATCCTGCGATGGCAAAGGAATGGGTGAAGGCGAAGTCATACATTCCGCGAATCAATGATTGGGGAACCGCATCTGATCACCGCCCCGTCCTGGCGACATTCGAAGCAGCAGACGCCCGCTGATCCAGCAGGCGCGCGGCGTTCACGGCCGCTTCAATACTCGCGCTGCAACACGCGTCAGCAAGTTCCACGGTCACCGCACATCCCACACTGAAGCAGGCCGAAGCCGGGCTGAAGCCTGCGCTCCTGCGGCGCGTCGTCCTCACTGCCGCTCGTTGCGAACGCGCAGGAACACGTTCGGTCCGCAGATTGGATCCAGCCGGCCGAAGCTCGTCGTGTTCGTTCCACTCTCCAATACGTTTGTAAATTCCGGCACAGATGCCCAGGCCGTCAGATTCGAGGAATATTCCGGCACGGCATTCCAATTCTGCGCGCCCAGCGACTTCATCGTGATCCCCGCGGCCGTGATCGTGATCAATACCACTTGGCCTGTCGGCGGCGGCGTCGATTCAGGCGGATCGATAATGTTCAGGGCTCCGCGCATGCCGAACGCACTGTGCGTCGAACAATTGTAATACAACTGGTTCGGCGCATTCGTCGGCACGGCGAACGTCAACGTTCCCGCCTGCGCCCCGTTATTCACAACACCCTGGTTGTACGCATTCGCTGTTCCGTCACTCATCGTTGTCTTGATGAAAAAAGGATGGCCGAATGCGTTGAGGTTGAAAACGTACGTAACGCCGCGAACGAGCGTCAAAGCCGGGTTTAACGTTGGGTTGCCCGCAAACACGTAGTTGAAACCATTCACGCCCACTCCATTGGTCACCTGGGCGGCTGCATCCGAAACTCCGCCGCACAGGCACACAAACAGGAAAATTTTCATCGCTCTGTTCAGGCTCATGATTGCTGATAGGAGAATCCGCGCACCAATTTGTTCCCGCCGCTGAATCACCGTCGCGAAAACCCCTGCGCAGTAAATCCGTTCAGTCCCCTCGATCCTGTTTCCCGAAAGTCAAAATGCATGTAGCGCACGCTGCTTGTCCATCGCGCCGTCCACTTCCATTCGATGCCCGCAGCAATTCATCGAAACCCAGTGTGGCGGTCGCAGCGGTTTCAGGCAGAATCGATCCCATTCCCCAATGCGCTGTGGTGGCATGGATTTGTGGGGATTCGGAAATCAGTACAACGCGCGGAAACTCACCAATGAGAGGCAACCGCGTCGGGTTTGTTCCACGACTATGGCGATCGCCTTTGCGGTTTCGTGGGCGCCGTCGGTGTTGGATTTTGAATTTCCGCGAGCATGCGATAGAACTTGCGCGGGCAATGAAGCTCACTCATCTTTGGGCATTCCTGAGCGGCGGGGTAGCCAAGTGGTAAGGCAGGGCTCTGCAAAAGCCTTATGCGTCGGTTCGATTCCGACCCTCGCCTCCACCCAATTTCATTGGGAAATCGGAGGAAAAACAGCGGAGTTTCAGTGAAAGTTTCAGTAGCCGAAGTACTCGGCTACAACCCGAGCCAAACTCGGTCACTGCTCGCTACGGGAGTCGGTTCGGGGTGGTTCATGTTCACAACGTGAGAAAGAACATGAAACAACGCTACCGCGTATTCCTCCGCCCCTGGGGAGTCTATTACTGCGAAGACCTCCAGACCGGCAAACAGGAAACCCTCAAGACCCGCGACAAGGACGAAGCCTACCGCATTGTCGCCGCCCGCAACGAAACTGAAGAAGCTCCCGCGTTCAGCCTTCACCTGGCCCGCGTCTATTGGCAGGCAGGCGACCCAGATGCCGCCAAGCGAACCTGGCAGAACGTGATGAATGAAATCCCCAAGTTCAAGACCGGGGACACGCATCGCCGCTGGCTCGTCGCCATCAAGGACAAGGCGTTTGATTCCATCCGCAATCTGGTCATTCTGGAAACCAAGGCCGACCACTTCCTGAAAGTGTTGGAGAAGGGTTCCATCTCCACCAACATTTACCTGCGGCGAATTCACAACTTCGCGCTCGATATGAGCTGGCTTCCCGTGGCGGTGCTGCCCAAGAAACGCTGGCCCGCCATCAAGTTCAAAGCAAAACGAGCCATCACTTTGGACGAACATCAGAAGATCATTGCTCGCGAACCGAACGCCGAACGCAAGGCGTTTTACCAACTCGCTTGGCAGTTGGGCGCGTCGCAATCGGACATCGCTTTTCTGGAAGCGAAAGACATCAACTGGGAGCAGCGTGTCGTTGCCTTTCACCGCAAGAAAACCGGGACACTGGTGCTCCAATCGTTCGATGACGAAACGGCGGCACTCCTGAAAGACCTTCCGAGTGAAGGCCCGCTCTTTTCGTATCTGCGAACCGTTCGCGCCGGCGACCGGGCGACGGAGTTCAAGCAGCGTTGCGGGGGCTTGGGCATCAAAGGTGTAACACTGCATTGCTATCGCTACGCTTGGGCGCAACGGGCGCGTAAAGCCGGAATGCCGGTGCGCTTCGCGCAGGATGCACTCGGGCAGAACAGCAAAGCCGTTCATTTCGGCTACGCCGACCTGCCGGAAGTCAAGGTGCCGACCTTGAGCGAATACGAGAAACGGCGGGCGATGTTTGCGCAGGGCAAAGTGACGGAACTCGAACCCGTTGCCGAAGCTGTGAACACATAAGGAGGCACCATGCGAATTTATGCACATGAAATTCTGGAGCCAGTGTTTCACTTTCTTGACTGGCTTATTAGCGAGTACGGCTTGTACCTGTTTTTGGGTTTCACCGTCCTGTGTCTCGTCACGATTGCATGGGTGCTCAGTGGCGGATTGCGTCCGAAGGACAGCGACGGTTCTGATGATTGCGACGTTTCGGTTGGAATCATTATCTATCCACCCAAGCCGCCGCCCGATCCGCCCGAGGAATGGGGACCATACTTCAACCCGCCGCAGGATTGCCGGGATTACGACGACTTTGATTGAACACGAACGGGCGAGCGGGCAAAGACCTGCCCGCTCGCTTGGTGAGTGATTCACGGCAAACTTGGCTGCTGAATGCACAGCCGCCCTGTCACGAGTCAAAGCAGCCGTCTCGTGAACATTCAGCGATCAAATTGCCGTAGGCCGTCTTTCCGGCAGTCACGACATCGGAAAATATTCCGCGTTTGTCGATCCGCACGCCTTGATTATTCGCGCCGGGCGCATGGCGGGACTCGATGAACGGCTAGCACGCTCAACCCCGAGCCGGGGAATCCAAAAAATTTTTGGCGCTCGCGGACAGTCCGTCCGCTCGCGCCGTCCAGGTGATCAAACGCTCGCATTCGCGAGTTCGGGCATTCGCCCGGTTTTCTGTGATTCAAGATGCCCTTTGCGGCTATTTTTATCCCGCCAGTATTCGACAACCGCATCGGTCGCCTTGCTGAACCATTTTTCATCTCGCCGCAAATCTTCCAACGTCGATGCGAGAAAGAATTTTTGGCCATTGTGCGCCGGATGTCCGAGCGGCTTGAGCAATCCCTTCGCAATCAGAATTGAAATCTCATGCTCGCCGAAACCCAGGAACCATGCGGCCTGTTCCATTGTCAGCCGAGCAGGCTTCAGTGCCATATTCAGAAACTCTTTCATCTCCGGTTTCATCATCCAATGTTGGGATCGTAGTCGACGGTTTCCATTTCCCTGTTCAAGCGCTGAACAAAATCGGAATTGAAATGGTTTTTGCAAAGCACAGCTTCGCTTTGCAAAAGCCTAGAGGCGAACTGAGTGGCAGGGCTTTTGCGGTCAAGAAACGAAGCACAGCGGAGTGATGGACCGTAAGCGGTAAGGCGTGGGCGTTGCACTATAGGGACAACTTTCGCCGAGAACAAAGCAAGATATGTGGTGTGATCTCTGTTGCGAAAAGTCCCGGCCATCCCTAT